>MDSP01000017.1_pt1 | contig 40187 bp, 28 predicted proteins | sample 1005811 | NCBI WGS metagenome assembly MDSP01 (sample SAMN05526596, study PRJNA338239) | gut metagenome | isolation source: stomach gut content | host: Naso elegans | place: Saudi Arabia: Red Sea | collected 2011-04
GGACTTACTCCAATGGGCAAAAATTAACTCCACAGTTGATAGATGAAATTTGTACTGTAGGACTTGAACAAAAAGTGTTTGAGATGATTAGATATATGGCACAAAAAGATACTACTCAATCCTTAAAAATATATCATAATTTAATAGAAGCCAAGGAAGCACCGATAGGAATTTTAGTATTAATTGCTAGGCAATATCGTAATTTATTTCAAATAAAATATCTACAGCGCCAAAATATGCCCCCCTACCAAATAGCATCACAAGTAGGGTTGCCTTCTTTTGTTGTAGAACAATTATTAATGCAAGTAAATCATTTTACTTTTGCTCAACTAGAACAGATTTTAAATAAATGTTTGGAGCTTGATGAGCAAATGAAAACAGGTCAAATTGATATGGTAAAAGGAGTAGAACTATTGATTTTACAATGTATCCATTAAAATAAGAAGCAGAATTTTACTGCCTCTTATTTTTTTGCTTATTAAATAGTGTAAATAAATTTTGCTAAAGTATATTTTTGTAGTTAATTTAATTATTATATATCGAGATGTAAATTTTCATAATACATCAATCTCAAATGAGTTTTAGCTTTTAAAGCAAATCTCAAATTCAAAAATCGTGATCATGTTACAAAAGTGTCGCATATCAATTTATTATTTGCTGTTTGCACAAAAATTCATATGTTGCATCAGGAACTAAAGTTTGTAATAACTCAAAATTATTATCTTCAATACATTTTCTAACTTTAGAAGCACTAATGACCTCCCCACCTATTTCCTTACGCTCAATTTCCACAAGCTCTATCCCGTACTGTGGTAAGATTTTTTTCATACTTTCATTATAGCCATTTGTAACTTTACAATGAGGCTCATGCCCTACAAATCGTTTGGAAATATTAAGTACAGGAGCTATTTCATTTGCAAATATTGTTAAGTCGTTCGCAACATCTACCGAATTATCTAAGTTATCTTTTGTGAAATATTCTGGAAAAGTCACCTGAGAAATAATAAATTTACCACTAGGCAAAATTTCAACATTAGATAAATGTTTAAGATTTTGTTGCACTAAAGTAAACCTCTGTTCAAAAGTATAAACAGATTTATCTTCTTCAACAACAAATACAAAAAGCTTGTCCACATTAGAACTAGCAGTTTCAATTAAAAATTTGTGACCCAAAGTAAAAGGGTTGCAATTAACAACAACAGCCCCAATAATACCAGAGTTAGAAGGGAAGTCCTCCTTGAGCTTATTAATATAAGAGTGCCATTCATGGGCATGATATTTAGTAAAAACAAAAGTTTGGAACTCCTGAGCCTCTTTTTGCATATAGGAATTAGATTGTTCAATGGAATTTTCTAACTCAAGTTGAAGTTTAATATGGTCAAAAATAATTTTAGCAAGCACCTCATTAGCTTTAGGGCTAAAGTGAAGTCTATCAATGAATATTTTTTCATCTAAATTAGGCTCTAAAAAGATATCATGAAAGTTAATATAAGGAACTTCGTTGATATTGCAAGCTTTACGTAAGAGGGTGTTAAGTGTTTGAAGTTTAGAAGTAATAGTATTAATATTATTTTCCCATTTAAAGTAATTTAATAATTCTGCATTAAGTAAGTTAGTTTCTAAGCTAGTAAATGTAGATTTTTCTATCAAAAAAGGAAATGCACCATAGTAAAATTTGGTATTATACGATTGGCAGTATTGTTTAATATTATTTAACTCATTTGCTAAATATAGTATAGATTTTTCATTTGTATAAACTTCCTTTATTGGAGTAAATAAGCTAGAACTGAAGATAACAATATCATTTGGTTGTAGGTGAAGCGTTTTTAAGTCAGCTATTAAAGCAGAAATACCATCATTTGCAACACCACCTTTTCCAAAATTATATACACCAATATCATAATTATTAATATCAAATAAAGATTGTAATTGGCTAGAAATTGTATGTTTATCCTCTACATACAAACCTCTAATTCTGGAGTCACCAATAAGATATAGATTTGACTTATAGGTATCTTTTATTCTGATAGTTTCACGAATACCATTAGAATAATTTTCAGTAGGAGAAGTAAAATCTGCATACTGTAAATGAGTTTTAGTTGCAACTAATTTACTATTTGATTGTAGGTTATATATGTATGGTAACCCTTGTTTTTTATACTCTTCAAGATGTTCATACCCCTTGTATATATATTTACCACTTATTTGTCTATTTACCCAATGCAGTTTCCCCCATAAACTCAAGACATTAATAGTTCCCTCAAAAGATGATAATGCTTCATTAATCAAACGTAACATCGTATTATTGCCAGCCTCATCATTAATAGCTAAGACAATATTTACATTAGAAACATCAGCTTGTTCAATAGTTTGTAGCACTTCTTTTAATAGAATAACTGGAATATCCTCAATAAATTTAATATCTCTAGCACCACTATCAATAAAATAATCTATTTTTGCAAGCCTTGAAGAAAGAAACTTTTTTCCAAAAACACCAGCACCAAAAACCATATTTATAAAATTATCTTCAATTAATAATAAAGAAAGAAATTCAAATTGGCTTGTATAAATTTTAATCATATTATAACCCTCCTAATCAAATATTTACTTTTGATTTTAAATAAAAATAAAGAAGAAACTTTTATAGTTTTAAAATATGTCTGTCGAATTATATCCTATTTTACCCCCCCCCCCGAATTGTCAAGAAAAAACTCATAAAATTTACTGGAAATTTATAATTATAAATATTGTAAAAATATAAATCTATAGATAAAAGAATAAAATTAAAAGAGGTAGAAAAACTGTAAAATACAGCTATCTACCTCTTTTAATTTTATAGAAAAGCTAATAATAATTTTCTGATTATTTAAGGTGTTCTACATAGTCCATTAAATTTTCGAGCAATTTAATTTGTTTTTCTTGTAAATCTTGGATTAATTCGCTAAAAATTATTCTTTCATCTCTAAATAAAGCAATCATATCTACTTCCATAAATTCGTGGAATTGTTTCACACTATCATTAATAGACACTCTATGTTCAATAAGCAGGGAGTTATTTTTTTGCAAAATAGTAATTAATTCTTTGATATGTGGACCGTTTAAAGCGTGTTCAGTAAGATGAGAAGTTTGGCGATTAATACACTGCTCTAAAACTTTGCTTTGTTCTTTTAAATCTTTAGTAATAGTTTTAGTTTGAGATTTCAGATGATTTGCAACAATTGATAGTTCATGTTTGACTTCTGTCAAATCAACCGATGGTGCAACTTCTTTTTCATTAATTTCAGCCAAATATCTGGAAATATCATCAAGTTGAATAATCATATTAGAATGAACTATATTAAGATTTTTTTGTAAATTAGCAATAAATTCATTTTGTACAGAAATACTTTCTAATAATTCTTTGTGGTTTTCGTGTTGCTCGTGAAGTAAGTTTTCTGCATTCATATGAGATAAACTTTGAGATTTATCCAGATTTTCACCAATATCATGCATGATTTCAATAAGCTGTTGCAATTTACTATTGGCGTTTCCTAAATGATTTTCTTGTTGGAAATGTTGATTAGTTGAAAAATTTACTAAAGCATTTTCAAGAGTATTTTGTTCATGAATTACATCATTAAAGTTTCTGATTAGCGTATTATTTAGCTGATTAACTGTAGTATAAAGTTCATTTTTCATTACTAGTAGTTCTCTTTGCCCTAAAATAAGCTCATGTAAAAGTTGTTGAATAGAATTGTAAACTACATATGCAAGGCCTAGCAATCCTAATAAAATTAATAAATCTATCATACTAATTTTCCTTTCTAAACTGAAATAATCCTTAACATATTGTATGGCAATAAGTGCTTAAAAATTACTTTTAACTAAAAATTTTACTATAAATTTGCATAAAAAAAGGTAATGCTTGTCTAACATTACCTAGAGTATATTATAACTTGTTTAGTAGTTCCAAAAAAGCAGGGTTATCTATATAATTATTTAGGTAGGACCACCCATTCTTCTTCAAAACTTTTTGAGCTTTTTTAATAGCTTGTCTATCTTTTTTATTGGTATTTGAAATGATTGTATCAATATCTAAAGTTGCTTTTTGTAGTTGATTATAAACTTTTCCTTTAATGAATTCTTCTCCTGTGAAAGGGATAATAATATTTTTAATTTCGGGTTCATTCTGAGGGTTTTTAAGTAGCCTTTGAATGGTTGCATGAGATAATTTCCTATTTACGTCATCTATAAGAGTTGCTTCAATTTTTAATTGGTTTTCTTTAAAGGACCAACTTTGCTCATTAATTTTGTTCAATTTTTCTTCCAAAAGCATTTCTTCTTGTGTAATTTGTTCGATTAAATTCATGGCTTTCTCCTTATACTAGCTTATCTACAATAGTGTTTAAAGTTTTGTAATTATTAGAAATTTGCTTTTGTGCAAGTATAGTTGTTTGTGCAACCTCTTGGTGAGTAGTAGCAATTTCATTAATAATATGCTCCATTTCATCTGTAACTTTTAAAATTGGAGATAAACCAAGAGTTAAAATTTCTGGAAGTTGTTGTAAATCATCACTTAAACTGTTTAGTAACATAGTCTGATTTTGTTGTAAATTACTAATGTTGGTACTTAATATTGTTCTTTCATCAGAAATATTGTCTATTAAATCTTCTCTTATAATTTCAAGAAAATCCTCTTTATTAGATTGAATATTTTCCAGTTGAATTGAAAGGTTGTTATTAATTTGTTCAATCAAAGTGTCTAAAGTAGACGTTTGATTTCCTATATAAGTTTCAAAATCTTGAGTTTGAGATAAAATATTTGAATTTACAATATTCAATTTGCTTCCAACTTCAGAAATATTATGCATTTGCTTAGTTAAAATAGTAGATAAGCTTTCTGTTTGTGAACTAATAAGACTATTATTATCTGCTAAATTATTGCCTAATTTATAAAGTTGTTCTTCTACAAAATGTGTTTGGGCTGAAAGTATAGAGTTTGTATTTCCAACTTCTCCTAATAATTCACCAAGAGAGGTTGTTTGATTTAATAAATCCATTGAGATAATTTCTGTTTGAGAAATTACAATATCATTTAATTCATTAAATCGTTGATTTAAATTATCAATAGCATAAGTTTGTTGTATTGTACAACCTTCTAAAGTTTCAGTTTGAGATTGTAATTCTTCCACTACCAAATTTATTTCAGAAGTTAGACCCTCAACCCCTTTAGTCTGTGCTTCAACCGTTGAAACTACTGAGTTTATTTGAGTTTTTAAAGTTATAAATGTATCTTGTAGAGTAGTATTCATTTGTGAAATATTAGTTGTTTGCTCGTCTAAATATTTAGTTAAGGCGCTAGTTTGTTTAGATAAAGCATCAATGATAGCTAATTCGTGATATTTAAAATTTTTGTTAATTTTCTCTAAAGTAACATAGTTTATATGCTGGCTATTTTGTAATACTGATATCAATTCTGTAATTAATAATTTCATCTGAACTTTATTTTCATCAAGTCCTTCTTGTAAAGCGTTATTATTTTCAATTATAAGATTTTTAGTCCTATCTTCAATATCTCGTACATTGTCAACATAATTCTCCATTAAAGAAGTTGAAAGCTGATGTTGAGCCGATAATTCTCCTTTAAGAGATAAAATTTCATTAGCTTGTATTTGAGAAATTTTTACAATTTTGCTTAGCATATATAAATGTAAAATTCCTAAGACTAATAATCCTACCCCTAAATATAGTAGATTTTCCATAAAATCTTCCTTTCTAAGTATGATAAATAGTATTAATTTGATTGAAGCAATCTAATACTATTTTATCGATATCAATAATAGATGTATTTAATAGTTTTGAGTACATAACGCTAGAGGTGTCGGTAAAAATGTCGCTAATAATATCAACATAAATATCCATATTTTGTTCGATATAAACTTTAAATTTTTGGCGAGCCTGAAAAAATTGTTCTACAATATATAAATTATTATAAAAATCATTATTCATATATTGCGTAATCCATTTCACTCCTTGTAGTTCAAATTCTTTATTGATATTAAATTTTAATGTAGAACGTAAATTTATTGATGGATTTTGTTGAAATTCTTTCAAAATAGTATCAATTATTTTTAAAGAAATATTAATAGGACTATTTAAATTTAGACTTATATTTGGGATTTCAGATTTAAAATTTAGAGATAAAGGTTTATATTTTATCTCTAAATAACTTAAAATATCATGGATTTCTGTTGGATTATCAATATTTTTCACCTTAAATAAAATATTTTTTAGCTTGCGATTTTCCAAAACAGAAAGTTTTTTGAAACATAATATTAGTTCTGAAAACTTTAAATCATCATCAGATAGACTTTTGGTTATCCTTATAAACAATTTTCCAACAGGAAATGGGTGTGGGGTATAACAAAAAATTTCATTATTTTCATATTCTACAACAAAATTAACATCTTTAGATATATTTATAGATGTATAATTTTCTATATTAGATATCAATATATTGGGAAATAATTCTTCGATGATATTTGGTAAGTCATTGGTTAAAATAGTAATTCTATCCCCTAAAATTATTTGTTCTATATTATTTTGAAGCTCAACTTTAGTTTCTGAAGGCGAATTGATATTGTAATTTTTAAAAATATCTTTAAAATATTTTTCCTGAAATTTTAAATTAGCTTCCAAGTTCATTTATAATACCCAACCTTCTATCCATTGGTCATAGTTTTGAAGAGTGGATAATTTGTCATCAATTGCTTTTATTTTAATAGCAATACCTTCATCATCTTCTAACAATAATTCCAAATTTTCTTCTACCGATTTCAATTCTGATTTAAGTTTAATTTCACTGGCTACCAAAATTTCTTTCATACCTTCTTCAAAAATAATATTTAAAACCCCTGATAGTACTTGTTTATAGGCTAATAAATTTTCACTAATTTGTTCTGTGTAGTATTGTTTAGTTTTAACTCGGTGTTCAAGTTGAGTTATTCGTTCAACTTCCTGTTCCTTAATAAAGGCTTCTTGTTGCAACTCAAGCAATTGTTGTTCTAGCCTTTTTTTATCACGGTTAAATTGGATACGAGAAATATTATTAGCCTCAAGTTCTTCTTCTAACTTTGATAAATTATTATATCGAATTTGAATTTCTTGATTATGGATAGAAAGTTGTTGCTCATAATCCATGCGCACTTTTTGATTTTCTACCAAAGTTAGTTGTGTTGGGGAAATCATTTCTCCTATACTATGGCCCATTTTTTCACCCCAGTTTCCCAAAGAAACTATGTCTAATACTTTATTTAAGGCACTAGCTTTTTCAGATGAAAAAAGTTTGGTCGTTTTGGTAGCAACTTGTGTAGCGTATTGGGTAATTTTGGTAATATCTTTTACAGTATCTAACGTTTTTAGGCCTCTTGCTGCAACATTTCCAGCACTGGCACTAGCCCCTATTGGGTTATAAAATATCAATACTGCATCAGCAACTTCACCTAGAATTCTTCCAAATGAAGCACCACCAGTCCCCCCACCTTGAGTTATGACCTCATCATATTGAGGAATATAGCGTCCCATAGTTTGTCGTTCATGTTTTTCATCTTCCAAATTTTGTTCTAATCTAAAAAGTTTGAGTTTAGTATTTTCATCTTGTTCATAAGTGAGAGCTATTTCTTCGTTAATATCTACAATTTCACGGTGTAATTGTTGCTCTTTTATAGCAATTTGTCTATAAATTTCATCTTTGATATAAGTTAAATCTTCCAACATTGGAGGTTCTATATTGCAAGAAAAATCTATCACAGGTGTTGGTAAATTACTGGTATCGAAATTTATATCTTCGTATAAGTTGTTATTAAGTTGTTCCAATCTTTTTACAATATCCATTCCAAGTTCTCGAGCAATATCATTATAAGCAATTTTCATTAGAGTTGAAATTTTTTCTGGAGTTACTTCTTGGCTTACTGCTAAATTATCAGTTACTTCATTAATATACTTTTCTATAACTCTATCAATTTTTTTATTAAAAACTTTTTTGTAATCAGCAACTTTTTCTTTAAAAAACATATTTTTACTATCATGTTTTGCACGTACTTTAGTAATATTGCGTTGAATTTTTGCAACTTCCTTACTAACAGCTTCTTTTTCTTGGCGCTGTGCATTGATATAAATACTTTGTTCTTGTTCCAATTTTTGTAAATGCGATTGCATAAAAATATTAAGCTGGCGTACAATTGTATTTTTAAGTTCAACATTTGGATAAATATCCTTTAAATTTAATAAAATATCCTCTCTAATTTCTTTAAAATATAAGCTGTCTTTTTCTGATAATTTTGTACTTAATGGATAAATTAAAGCATCAGATAACTTTGTATTAGCAACAATTTCTTTTGCAACTTCTGATTTGAACTTTTGGATTAGGGCATTCCCCAACATTTTATAATGACCGTCTTTAAATTCGTCCATATGTGTTAAAATAAAAATAATTTCACTAGTATATTCCAATATTCTATTTATTGAAGTTATATCCGTTGCAGAAATCGTTTTGTTAATAACATAAAAAACTATATCGCTTTTTTTAATAACTCCTTCAGTAATTTCTTCATGAATAGAGTGCAAAGTATTAGTCCCTGGAGTGTCTATCATTACTACGTTTTCTAATAAATATTCTGTTTTTATTGGAATACTAATACTTAAAATATTAGTTTTTTTATTAGTTAAATTAGTTAAGCGATTAATTTCAATTTCATCATATTGCTTGGTGCAAACTTGTCCATCGTCAAATTTTACTACAATTGAATTTTCCTCACCTTTATATAATTCAACTACCATCGGGGTACATTCTGAAATTCCTTCTGCTAAAAGCCCTTCTTTTCCTAGAAGTGCATTAATAAATGATGATTTTCCAGAACTAAATTCCCCAGTTACTACAATTGCCCTTTCTTCATTACGTAAACGTTCTAAATAATATTCAATTTCATCTATATCAATTCCAAATTGACTCATTTCCTGCCATTTCATAATTCAATTTCCTTTCTAAGTGTTGATAATTGTTCAAAAGCTTCATTTAATTTTAGTGCCACTGTTAAATTAATTAGCTGTTCTTCTTTAATTTCTGCTGCTGATTTTCCTTTGGTGCTAGATTGAATTTCTTTTTGTTGTTCAAGTTCTCTAATAGAAAGTTTACTTTGTTCAATAATTTCATTTAATATTTTTTCCATAGGTTTTTTGCGCTTATCTAATTCTTGCTGAATATAGATTTGATATTCATCATACGCACAATAAATTTCACGAATCATTTTTTTGATTACGCTTTTAGTTTGTTGCTGTTCAAAGCGAATTTTTTCTTCAAATATACGATTTTTTTGAATAGTAATTTTTTCTGATAATTCTTGTTTTTTATAGCGCTGCTCAGTTTCTTTTTCTTGTAAGCTCCTAATACCAGTAGCTTCACTTTGCATCACTGAAATTTTTTGTTCTATTTCATTTATAGCTACCTCTTTTTCGAGTTTTATTTTATCAATTAATTCATTTTTTGAGTCAAATTCGGAATTATCAACCCGTTCAATTTGCACTGTTTTTGCCTTTTTACCTACAAAAAAATCCATAATGCCAAGGCCTCCATGGCTTTCTTTTAAAATTTCGTGAGCCAAATATCTATGGATTTGTGGAGTTCCTATTCTATCTAATTCTTCTCGTTTTTCTCGTTCTAATCGGTCACGTTTTTGTTTAAGATTTTCAATTTCATAGGAATATTTTTCTTTTTCTTCAACATTTTCAATGCAAGTAAGTAAATTTTTATTGCATTGTTCAAGCTCCTTTTGAAGTAATTGTATTTCTTTATCAAAATTTTCTAATTCGCTTAAGTCTAACTCGGGTTTAGAGATGCTTAAATCTCCAAAATCTAAAACTGCCGTAAAAATTTTATTAGCTCGATTTTGAATATTTTCTAATTGTGTATCATCAATAATGCTATCTTCGATTAATTCTTCAATATCTTTAATCATAGTACGACTAATATAGTGCCAGCTATTTTTTAGACTTGAGCCTAAAAGTTGGGGATTATAAGTTTCAAATTCAAATTGTGAACTAATATTTCCTAATTCTTCGTCAATATCTTCTTTTAATTTATGAATTTCATCTTCTAAATTTAATCGGACAGAATTAAAGATTTTTCGATATTCACGTTTTAAATGTTTGTCATTTTCTTTAATTTGATTTCGTTTATCTTGCAATTGTTGGTCAATTTTTCTAATAGCTTCGTCTATTTCATCTTGAGAGATGTTTAGTGCTACTAGTTTTGTTTGTAAAAATTGGTCAAATTGCTTAATTGTAGCTTTAGTATTATTTAGAGGTGCAACCAATCGGTCATGAATATTTTTATCACTTGCTAAATAATCAGTTAAGTCATTTAAGAATGGTTCAAACTTAGACTCTATTCTTTTTTCTTCTGAATTATCCCGTATTCCTTCTTTTTCAAGTTTGGCAGATATTGGATAAATTCCTCTATCAGGTATGGTAACTTGTTTATTTTCCAATTTTTTCTTAACATCAATCAAAATTTCATCTACGGTTGACTCAGTTAAATCACACATATCAATTTTATTTAATACCAAAAAAACTCGTTCAATTTTTTCTTTAATCCCTTGTAAAAACTCAATTTCAGCACGTGTTGCAGGTTGCTCATAAGAAAATAAATAAATACAGGCATCAGACCTCTCTACATATTGCTTGGCAATTTCGGTATGAATTTCATACGTAGAATTAAACCCTGGGGTATCTATAATCTCAACTCCATTTTTTAATAAGTCTGACTCAACATAAAGTACTACTTCTGAAATTTGTTTTTCCACCTCAAATTCATTATTTCTAGCTGAATATTTTCCGATTTCATCAATATTTACTCTTTGAATTGCACCATCTTGAAAAATAATGTCAGCTTTATTAGTAAAGTTGGGAGCTGGAGGGTAACATAATTTTGTAATTGTTGCAGTGCTAGCCAACTCATCTTCTATCAAAACACTTTCCCCAAATCCCATCAATGAGTTTAGAAATGTACTTTTTCCATTGCTAAAATGCCCAAAAACTGAAATAATAAATTTACCTTTAGAAACATCATTCGTTTTTTCATCTATAACATTTAAAACTTTTTCACATTCAGCTTCCAGACCAGCTTTTTTTAGATTAGTTTCGGTTTTTAGAGTAGTCAAATCGTGGCTAATTGAGGATAGACAATCTACAATTTCAGTTTTTATTTTATTATAATCAGTAAAATTCATAAATTTTTAGTTCTCCTATTATTTAATTTGTTGTAGAATATTATCAATTTCTTTGGTCAATCTTTCAGTTTCTTGTTGTAATATATTGTCCAATAAAATTTTTAGTTGCTTCTTTAAAGTATAATTTTGCAGATAACATTCTTTTGTAAGATTATCAACAAAATTATCAAAAGTATTTGAAATATCAGTTTTAATTCTAAAGCTTAAAGATTGTCTTTCTTGGTTTAAAATATTTTCTTCATACTTTTGGCGTAGCTCTTCTTGCTGGGAATAGTGTAATGCCAGTTGGTTTTCAGTTTCTTGTAAAGTAGTTTGCAATTTAGATAACTTGTCCTCATATCTACTTATTTTATATAATTCTTTTTTTATATAAGATAAATTATTTTCGATACTGTCGGTTTGCTCAATATATTTATTATATGCTATATCATATTTGTTATCCCATTCAAGACCTTTGGTGTCGTCTTTTTCGCAACTATCTTCATCAATACTAATAGTTTTTTTCCACCATAAAATACCTGTTGTATAACTTACTTTTTTTAATATAGGGGTTGGTGCTGGCCTTTCCCCTAATTTTATTTTAGTTTCATTATGCCATTTAAATATGGAATTTTCTAGGTTAGAAGTTAATTCATTTTCTTGAGATTGATACTTTTTTTTATCAAAGATTAAATCTTTATATTTTACAATTTCACCTTTTAATTCAGCAATTTCAATTTTTAGATGATTTTCCCAAGTTAAATCAGGTGCAAAAGGTTTGCTTTCTTTGTTGTATGATGTAAAAAAATTATCTTGTGAAAATTCAATATCAGGCAAAGAAATATTAATCTCTTCTAATTTTTCATTATATTTTTTAGTAATATAGCTGTACGTATTAAAAATAAAGTCAAACAAGTTATTTTTATACTTTTCACAAATAAATTTTACTTCCTGTTGAACTTCAATATATACTTTTTGATGATTTTTGGGTGTATTATAACTCTTCGTTGGAATTAAAATAGTAATTATTTGAGGTAAATTTTGGATAATTTTGTGTTGTTCATTTTTAATTTCAGTGGTTACAGCTAGCAAATAATTTTCGGTATATTCACTAATATCCCTAGAAAGTTCTTTAGAAAGTTGTCTATTAAATTTAATCAAAGTTGATTTTTGGCTTTCTAATTTAAATTTTTCTTCTACATATTTATTATTAGAAGTTTCTTTTAACTTGAAATCAATTTCTTCCAAACAATCTTCTATTTCTAATATTTTTTCTGATAAATCCTGCAAAAATAAGGCTTCACGCTTGCTTGGTTTTAGTAATTCAAAAAATATATCCGTAAAATTTTCATAATTAGAACGGTCTTTGTAGTATTCTTGAGATTTTAAATCATTAAATTTAGACAATTGTAATTGTTTGTTGTACAGTTCATTATCTCTAGCCCATAAATAATCTCTACTATCTAAGGCAAAAACCTCAACTCCTTCAACTTGTCCCATTAGGAGTTGCTCTTCTACCTCTTCGATTACTCTTTCGATTTTTTGTAGAGCTTCCTCGGAAGAATTATTTTCATAATAGTCACCAATTTGATTGATAATCAAAAATTTATCTTTATTTTTAATAGAGCCAAATTCAGAGTTATTATTTTGTAAAAGTTCTAATTCTTTATGGGTTAGTCCACGTTTTCCAGATAAAATAATAGTTGCATTAGCTTCTTTTAGAGCTTCTTTTGTAATAGCCAATAGGTCTTTATTCATGCCCTCTAAGCCTGGAGTATCAATGAGTACAATGTCTTCATTATTATCCAAAAATGTACAATTAATATCAACTTGCTTTACTTTTTCGGTGCTATCTTTATCTAAAAAGTTATTTAAATTTTTGCGTTCATCAAAAGTTGAAATAGGCATTTCTATAGTTTGACCATTGGCCAAATATATGTAAGCAGTATTTTTGTCAGAATTAGTAATGGTAGTAATTACTCCTGTTGCTTCTTTTGCTGAGCTATATAGAACGTTTTTTCCAATCATTGCATTTAGAAAAGTACTTTTTCCTACTGAAAATGACCCAATTACAGCAACTTTATATGTTCCTTTCTCTAGGGTATTTCTTATATTTATAGTTTCGTCTAATAATTCATAAATATCCTCATTGAAATATGAGTTAAGTTCCAATAGCTTATTAAGGTTCTTTTCTAGTTGTTCTATTTTGTGGAATAATTCTTTTTTCATCTGTTCTTCTCCTTGTCAAAAATATAAACTTCTTACATTTATTATAAGGATAGCCAATAATACAGTCAACAAAAAAGTATAATAAACGACTACATATTACTTCAATCAAAGTTATCAAGCAAATTTAAAAATATAGATTTTTAACAATAAATCTCATAATAGCTGGATAATTTAGCAGTAAACAGGACAAATTTTTCACATCAACATGATTTTTGAATTTGAGGTTTGCCGTAAAGTGTAAAAGTTGTATGAGATTTATAAATGATATGAAATTTATATGCCAATATAATGATTATATCGACAATAAAAACAGACTAATATTTATTAATAGTCTGTTTTAGTAAATTATTTAATTTATTCTTGGTGAGCGTTTTTGTAGGCTTCCTTAATAAAATGCATTTGGCTATCTAGTGGGTCACCTGTAATTTTCTTTTCATATTCACCAGAAGAGTTCATAAATCTAGCTTTAATATTATCTTCTAACATAATTTCTAATGATTTATAAATATTTTTTTTAATTTCTGGGTCATAAATTGGAGTTGCTACCTCCACACGTTTTTCTAGGTTTCTAGTCATGCAATCAGCTGAGGAAATATACATTTTTACGTTATCACCAGTTCCAAAAACGTAAATTCTTGAGTGTTCTAAAAATCTTCCGATAATACTTGTGACTTGGATATTTTCTGTAAATCCTTCAACTTGAGGTAATAAACATGAAATTCCTCTTATAATTAGATCGATTTTTACACCAGCGTTTGAGGCACGTACTAAAGCTTCAATAGTGCCGATATCTGTTAACGAATTGACTTTTATTATAGCTCGTCCATTGCCAAATTGCTTTTGTTGTTCAATTTCAGCATCTAACAATTCAATAATTTTATCCTTAATACTAAAAGGTGAAACGACAATACTTTTATACTCTCCATTTAAATTTTCAGTTGGTATATTTTTGAAAAATTCATCTAAATCTCGTCCAATTTCTTGATTAGCAGTCATCAATGAGACATCAGTATATAATTTGGCTGTTATTTCATTATAATTTCCTGACCCAATTTGAGAAATATAAGATACTTCTCCAGAAGGTGCTACAAAAGAAATTAGACATACTTTGGAGTGAACTTTATAATTTTCAAGCCCATACACAACAGTACAACCCGATTCTATGAGTTTTTCTGACCAGTTAATATTGTTACTTTCGTCAAATCTTGCACGCAATTCCATAATTACAAATACATTTTTACCATTTTCAGCAGCTCTACATAAGTAATCTACAATTCTTGTTTTTTGTGCCATTCGATAAATTGTAATTTTGATTGAGGCAACATCGGGGTCTGATGCCGCTTCTTTTAGAAGGCGCAAAAATGGCGAAATACTTTCATAGGGAAATGTTAACATCAAATCTTTTTTTCTAATTTGGTCAATAATTAGTTTGTCATCTATAATTTGTGGTGTTGGTTGAGGCGTGATTTTATGGTAAGTAATGCGTTGAACAATTTCTGGAGGCAGTTTTTTAAAGATTTCTGATACAAATGAAAAATTCATTGGAGTATTAGATTTTAAGAAAAATTCTTCCTCTAGTTTTAGATTTTTTCTAAGTAATTTTATTGTATCAATATCCAAACTTGAAGAGCATTCTAATCTAACTGGTGACAAACGACCTCTTTTTTTAAGCAAAAATTTAAGATGTTCAACATAATCTACGTCTTCTTCGTTTATATCTTCGTCTAAATTTATATCAGCATTCCTAGTTATGCGAATTATGCTTTTTTCTACAACGTCAAATTTCTTGAAAAATTTATTTGCACATTTAAGTATAACTTGTTCGGTTAAAATAAATCTAGTTTTTTGACTATTTAAAAATATTACTGGAGGGCAATTTTTGGGAATACTAATAATTCCATGAGCTTCTTTATCGTCCTTATGCAACTTTAAAATTATGTGTAGGCTGTTATTTTCAAGGTGTGGAAACGGAAAATTGCGACTTACAACAGCTGGTGATAAAATAGGTTTGATGAATTCGTTAAAATAATCTTTAACAAATTCTAGTTCTCCTTTATCAAGTTCTTTAATTTTTAGGTTATAAACGTTGTAATCTTTGAGTTGACTAGTGACTTCCTTATAAATTCTATCTCGTTTTTCATATAGATACAAAAGTTTCAAAAAGATGGCTTCAATTTGCTTTTTTGGAGTCATACCAGTTCTTTTATCCACGTGGCTATCGCCCATTGCTACCACTTGGTCGCAAAGACTGCCTATTCTAATCATAGTAAATTCATCTAGGTTGCTCGAAAAAATAGAGATAAATCTTAATCTTTCCCCAATTGGAACGTTCTCATCTTGTGCTTCATCTAATACTCTATCGTTAAAATTTAGCCAAGAAAGTTCCCTATTTTGCATATAGCAGTTATCTTTCATTATAAAAATCTCCTTTAATTTTGTTGTAGACATATCCTTCACGAAGACCGAAGTTGCTACTAATAATTTGTTTAGCTCCTACCAACTGTGCAATTTCATCAGCAATAATTATCCCTGGAATAGCTGTATGAATACGGTCAGGAGCAACTTTTAAAATTAAATCTATTCCTTCTTTTTTGTTATCACGAACAAAGTTTATCATTTCTGGAATATATTTATAATCGAGATGTTTTTCTTTGAGGTCATATTTTTTAAAGCACATTTTTTTGACTGTACGAACTGATCCACCCATTCCTAAAATCGTATTAATTTGCTTATTTTGGATAAAGTCGATTTCATCTAAATGTTCTTTAACATACTCACTTATAAGCTTTTGCTCCTTTTTGTTAGGCAAAATACTTTTTACAAATATTGAATAAAGTGATAATGAGCCGATTGAAATGCTTGTACAATTTTCGATTTTTCCATTGACATATTCTACAATTTCGGTACTTCCTCCACCTATATCTAATAATAAACCATTGTCTAAATCATTAATTTTCGATGCACCATAAAATCCTAAAGTGGCCTCCATTTCACCTGAAATTAAATCAATATGAAAGCCAGTTTGTTTTTCAATTTCATGAACAACTTCTTTGCTGTTGATTACATTTCGTAAAGATGCTGTAGAAAATACAAATAAATGCTCGAGTTTAATAATTGAAAGTGTACTTTTAAATCCGTTTAAAACTTCACAAGCTTTTTCGATACCTTCCCAAGTTAAAAACCCATCTCTTCTATATCCTGCAAGACCAGCCGTTTCTTTAGCATTTAATAATTTAATAAATTCATTATTTTCTAATTTATAAATAGATAATTTTATAGTATTTGAACCTATATCTATAACTGCAAAAGCCATTTTTTCACGTCCTTTATTCTTTTTCTTATTTTTGCCTAATTTACAAATATTATCACTAAAGTTATTTGTAAATTTTTCCTATAAGTTATTGTACTGAAAATAATATTTAAATGTACATATAAAATTTGATGTAGATGTTTAAATATTACTCATTATTTTACAACACATTTAGTGGATTTCCAACATTTTTTTATATATTATTTTTAATTTAACAAACTGGTAAACATATTTAATAAATTGTTACCTTTGATATCGTTGATAATTTTATCATCTAATCGACTATCTGCAAATCCTTTGTCATATTTATTAATTTGTACTAGAGGATAATCACTACCAAATAAAATTTTATGTTCAATGTTTAATTGTTTTGCTATTTGATAGATTGTGGCTTCGTATAAAAATAGGAGAGCAGCTGTATCATAATAAACATTTTCACAAAGTTTATGGATTTCTTTCATGCATTCAAAAAACAATAATCCACCTCCCATATGTGCCAAGATTATAGGTGTGTGTGTATGATTTTTAATAAAAATTTCTAATTCTTGTAGGGTAGTTTTAGTTTTTCCAACATAATTATGACCAATATTTTCGTTGGTGTGCAATAAAATAGGGAGGTTAAACTTTGAACAACACTCGTTTAATTGGCTCGTGGAATGAATTTTGGTCAAATCGAAATTTTGACCTTCGGGAAATAATTCGCCAATTCCTACTAAACCAGCGTTTGCACATCTTTCAATTTCTGTAGCCATGTGGGGGTCATTTGGTTGGATTACCATAAATCCTATCAATTTATCAGGATATTTTTGAATTTGTTCTATAGTATAATCATTTACATACTTACAAAGACTTGGGTCTTTAAATCCAAATCCAAACACTACTCCTTTATCAAAATTTGCATTATTAAGTTCATCAATGATATCATTACCAGTTGCAAACTTGTTGATTTTGCTAGCACTTAGCCACTTAAAGTAAGTTTCATTTTCTAAGAATTTGGCGTTTGGATTGTTGATGATATCGGGAGGGGTAATGTGCATATGGCAATCAATTTTCATTTATTAGTTATCCTTTCTATACAAAAAAATTTACTTATTTATTATAATAACAAACAAGTAAATTTTATGAAAAATTATTTTTGTAGAGCTGTGTTGATTTTTCGTTTAATGCGTTGTAAAGCATTATCGATACTTTTTGGAGATTTATCCAAAATTATAGCAATATCTTGGTAGGGTTGACCTTTTAGATGTAGAGTTAGAACTTCAAATTCAAAGTTACTAAGTACATTTTTGATTTTGTCATTTAAAATTTGAAGTTGCTCATTGCTAATTACCAAATCTTCTGGGGTTGTATTTTCGGCCATCAAATCTAATAAAGTTAAATTTTCAGCTTCTTCAGTTGTGATAGGCTGATTAAGTGAAATGCTAGTATTTAAAGGAATATGTTTTTTTCGATTAGCCATTGTAAATGCTGTGCTAATTTGCCTTTTGATGCAAATTTGAGCAAACTGCTTAAAGCTAATTTGTTTTGAGGGTTTATAGTCACAAATTGCTTTAAATAATCCAATCATTCCTTCTTGTACCAAATCATCACGTTCAGAACCTATAAAGTATGATGTTCGTATCTTCTGGCGAACATATGTTTTGTATCTTCTAATTAATATATCTACTGCTTCTAAATTCTGTTTATTATATGTTTCAATTAGTTCTTCATCTGTTAATTCTTCTAATTTCACCATAATCCCCCTTAAATAACAATAAACGGTGAGATATAATTAAAAATTTCTTTGACGCACAATTTCATAACACATAAGAGCTGTGGCTACTGATGCATTTAACGATGAAATTTTTCCATACATTGGAACACTTACTACAAAATCACATTTTCTTTTTACGTTATGAGAAACGCCACTTCCTTCACTACCAATAACAATTCCAATTGGGCCTTTGAGATTTTCTTGATAAATAATTTCTCCAGTAGTATCAGCACAAGCAATCCAAACTCCTTTAGTTTTTAACTCTTCAATAGTTTGGGCAATGTTTGTTACTTTTGCAATTTTCATATATTCAATAGCACCTGCTGAAGATTTTGCAACAGTTGAAGTTAGACCAACGGCTCTTCTTTTTGGGATAATAATTCCGTGAGCTCCAGCATTATGAGCAGTTCTAATGATTGCCCCTAAGTTATGAGGGTCTTGAATATTATCTAAAATAACTAAAAATGGATCTTCGTTTTTAGATTTTGCATCATTTAGCATAGCATCAATTGTAGAGTAGCTATGAGCTGAAACATATGCTACTACTCCTTGATGTTTTTCACCATTAGCAAGTTCATCAAGCTTAGGTTTTTCAACATCTTGAGTGATAATACCTTTCTTTTTTGCGTCACCAATAATCTTTTTAATAGAACCTTCTGTTTCACCTTTTTGTAAAAAGATTTTTTCAATTTCATGACCAGATTTTAATGCCTCAATTACTGCGTTACGTCCATATAAAATATGCTCTTTATTTTCAGAAGCTTCCTTTTTATTAGTATTATCAGCACCTTCTTTTGGTTTGTTGTAACGTGGTTTTTTAGAAAACTCTTTCTTATCACCTTTACCATAGTTTGGTCTATAATTATTTTTCTTGCGTTCTTCTTTATGTTCTTGCGTTGCGTCTTGATTTTTTTCCATTATTATTCTCCCTTTTGAGCTGGATTAAATTTTGTTGTAGCGTTTTATCAAAGTAAATAATTAGCACTCCATATACTAATGCACCTACTCCGATTGAGATAATTGTTGATAAAGCTTGACTTGTAGTTAAGTTTATATATGTTAGATGGGTTATAATTACCATAATTATAGATGTAAACAACGGTTTACTTATTAGGCTAAACCAAGCTAAATTAATTTTTGTATCTTTTTTGATATAGTAATAATTAAATATTATGATGATTGTATAACTAATTACCGAAGCTAGGGGAGCACCTAATATTTCTAAATTTGTACCTATAAATATGTAAGTTAATATAGTTTTTGCTATACTAGCTATACATAATGCATAAACTGGTGTCCATATACTCCCTATTCCTTGTAAAATTCCACTTAAAACCTGACTTATCATCATTACGGGAATTGTTAGTGCTGATATTCTCAAAATATTCATGTTCATTAGATGGTCTTGATAAACAAATTCCATAATTGGTAAAGCAAGTGTTATCAGTCCGGCCATTGCAGGTAAAGCTATAATAAAAGTTAATTGGAGTGCTAAATTCAACTTTTGTTCAATTAATTTAGATTGTCTTGCCTCAATAGCGTGTGTAATCGTTGGGATTAGGTTCATTACGATTGCTATTCCAAAAGTTGAAGGTAAGTTTACCAGTGTATTTGTTTTGGTAATCTGACCAAATAATATTGTAGCCTCTTCTAAACTTTTACCATTGTTAACTAAGCATTGGGTTACCAAAATTGCATCAATTATAGAGATTATGGCAATCATAGCAGAGCCAATAGCTATAGGAATTGCAAATTTAAATATAGTTTTACTTGTGGCTATAAAATTTAAATTTGCTTTTATATTGGTAGGTTTAATTATATGTTTATTACCATAAATAATTAACCAAACTAAACCACACATTGCACCAATTACTGAGCCAAAAGTTGCACCACCCGATGCAAGCCCAATGTTTGGGAGCAAAAAATATGCTAATGATAACCCTGCAATAACTCGAATTATATTTTCAATAAATTGAGAAATTGCAATCGGGGACATATTATTAAATGCTTGAAAATATCCTCTATATGCTCCCATTACACAAATGAAAACAGGGCATAGTGCTATTGCAAACATACAATATTTAGCATCATCTTCCCAACCCAATAAATTTACTAAATAGGGGGTACTTACAAAAATAATTGTAGATAAAATAATTCCTACTATAAACATTAAGTTACGTGCATATTTGAATATAATATAAATTTCATCATATTTTTTAGCTGCTTGATATTGAGAAAGTATTTTTGCAAGACTTGATGGAATTCCAATTATAGCTAGAGATGTCATTAGTGAATATAGGGGGTAGGCATAGCCATAATAGCCAACTCCAACATCACCAACCATAAGCGTTAGAGGGATTTTAAATACTCCACCTAACACTTTTGCAATGAGACCTCCAATAGCTAAAATTAAAGTTCCTTTTACAAATTGCGTTTGCTTAGTCATTTTTTTGTTCCAAATGATTTATGCTAAAAACCATAAGTTCTTGCACCCGTTCTAATTGATTATCTAAATACAAAAACCCTATTAAAGCTTCTACACCTGTTGCACAACGATATGTCCGAACATCAGAATTTTTAGGAGATGAAGCACTTTTGGCGTTACGGCCTCTTTTTAAAACACTAAGCTCATCTTCTGTTAATATACCCTCGATTGCATGATAAACTTCGGCTTGCGCTTCTGCACATACAAAGCCTTTTGCCATTTTGTGAAGTTTATTTACAGATGTATTTCCTTTTTGCATAATGTGAGTTCTTACAAAAGTTTCATATATCGCATCACCAATATAAGCCAATGCTAAAGGGGAATATTCTCTAGCATTTATTGGGCTTGTGGGAATTAAACTCATCAAATCTTTAATATTTTGCATTTTTTAGCCTTTTATACACGTTTAAAGTGTACACCTTCCCTTGTATCTTTAATTTCAACACCTGAATTAAGTAAGAAATTTCTGATTTCATCAGCTTTAGCAAAGTCTTTAGCTTTTTTTGCAGCAGTTCTTTGTGAGATATAATCTAAAATTTCTTCATCAGAAAGTCCACCAATTTCTTTTTTTGGTTGCTCATAGATTATCCCCAAAATTTCTGTTAAGTTTGTAAGTGTTGAATACAATTTTTCCAAGACATCTTTAGAAGTTTCTTTTTTGGTACAGATGTTAGAAAATTTTATAAGCTCAAAAATATAACTTAGTGCATCGGCAGTATTAAAATCATCTGACATAGCCTCAAAAAATGAATTATTTAATTTCTCAATTTCTTGTAATTGCGTTGCTGATTGAGAGTCTGAGCTTTCTTTACAATTGTCTAAAGCAAATTTTAGGCTATCAAGTCCATTTTTAATTCGCTCAAGTCCATTTTTTGCAGCTTCCATAGCTTCAGGAGTAAAATTAATTGGACTTCTGTAATGAGCAGACAACATAAAAACTCTTAAAACATCATATCCAAAGGCTTCTCCAACTTCTCTAGCTGTTTTGAAATTTCCAAGTGATTTCGACATTTTTTTATTATCAATATTAAGGAAACTATTGTGTATCCAGTAGTTTGCAAAAGGAACACCATTACACGCCTCACTTTGTGCAATTTCATTTTCATGATGAGGGAATACCAAATCTTCTCCTCCAGCATGAATATCAATTGTTTCACCTAAATAAACTTTGCTCATTGCTGAACATTCAATATGCCAGCCTGGACGACCATTACTCCAAGGGCTTTCCCAGTAAGGTTCACCATCTTTTTTTGGTTTCCACAATACGAAATCTAAAGGACTTTGTTTTTGCTCAGCAACTTCAATTCTTGAGCCAATTTCAAGTTCTTCAAGCACCTTTTTAGAAAGCTTACCATAATCATTAAATTTTGGTGTATTAAAATAAACCGTACCTTCAACTTCATAAGCAAACCCTTTATCTACAAGAGTTTTAATCATATCAATAATAGGTTCAATTTCCTCTGTTACCCTAGGGTGAAATGATGCAGGTTTTACATTTAAATTTTTGGCATCAGTTAAAGTTTCTTGGATATAGTATTCTACAACTTCGGTAGTCGTTTTATTTTCTTCTTTAGCTCGATTAATTATTTTATCATCAACATCAGTAAAATTTTGAACATAAGTTACATCATACCCTATTGCCTCAAAAAATCTTCTTACGGTATCAAATACGATATACGGTCTGGCATTTCCGATATGAATAAAATTATAAACCGTAGGTCCACAAACATACATCTTTATTTTGTTAGGTTCAATCGGTTTAAACACTTCTTTTTGTTTTGTCAATGTGTTATAAATTTTAATCATCAAAGTTAGCAAGGACACCCGTTAGTTGAGTGAAATTATCCCTGCTATCCTCCTTTCTAAATATAAACTTTTGGTTAAGTTTAGTAATATAATCTCTATTTTTGCTTAAGTTTTATTATAGTATAAGTCAAATATTGTTGCAATGGGGAATTTATTGTTTGTTAATCAAAGTTACTGCTTGGGTTGCAATTCCTTCTTCTTTTCCTGTAAAGCCTAGCCCCTCTTCTGTTGTAGCCTTTATGCTTATTTGAGAGATGTCTATTTTTAGCGTATTACTTATATTTTTGCGCATTTCTTGTATATAAGGAGCAAGTTTAGGCTTTTGTGCAATTATAGTTGCGTCTATATTATTTATAGTAATATTTTTATCTTCTAGTAAAAGTTGAACGTGTTCTAATAATTTTATACTAGAAATATTTTTATAGTTTTCATCATTATCTGGAAAATGCTTGCCAATATCTCCAAAAGCACAAGCTCCCAACAATGCGTCTATGATTGCATGAACTAAAACATCTGCATCGGAATGACCCAACAACCCTTGATGGTGAGGGATTGTTACTCCTCCTAAAATTAAATCTCTATTTGGTGCAAATTTATGCACATCGTATCCAGTCCCAATTCTTAACATTTTTCACGCTCTCTCTTTTCAAATCTAAATACATTATACCCATTATTTTACTGTTTAAACACTTTGGAAAAAAATTTTTTTAATTTCTTTATAAAGTATACGGAAAAAGGTTTGATTTGTCTACAAAAATCTAGTTTTACTAAGAAGATTATACGTATGAAAAAAGTTGAGTAGAATATTAATTTTGTGGCTTGAAAAATTTGTTTAATATACTTAACTAATATAATCAGTAGTTTCTTCCTTAATTAAGAGAGTCCATGTTAAATTAATTTTTAGCCATAGGACAAATTTGTAACATAATCATGATTTTTGCAATTTAACTAATCTGAAATGAGATTTGGCTAGCAAAATTAAATTTTCAAAAAAAATAGAGTAGCCATTTGACTACTCCAAAGTATTATTTATTTAGATATTTATGAATAGATTTGGCAGCATTTTTACCTGACCCCATAGCAAGAATTACAGTTGCAGCTCCTGTTACGGCATCTCCACCAGCAAAAACACCTTCACGGCTTGTAATTCCAGTATCTTCACTCGCTACAATACAACCCCACTTATTACTTTCTAATCCTGACGTGGTAGAAATAATTAGAGGATTTGGAGATGTTCCAATGCTCATAATTACAGCGTCCATAGCGATTGTATGTTCACTATTCTCTTTAATAATAGGTCTTCGTCTTCCACTTGCATCAGGCTCACCAAGTTCCATTTCTACACATTTTAATGCTGACACAAAGCCGTACTCATTACCTAAAATTTCTGTTGGATTAGTAAGCGTTTTAAAAATAATCCCTTCTTCTTGAGCGTGATGAATTTCCTCAAGTCTTGCAGGAAGCTCCTCCATTCCACGTCGATAAATTATATAAACTTCAGAAGCACCCATTCTTTTGGCACTTCTAGCAGCGTCCATAGCAACGTTTCCACCACCTATTACAGCAATTTTTTTGGCATTCATAATAGGAGTAGCACTATTTTTTTCATAGGCCTTCATAAGGTTGACACGAGTCAAATATTCGTTAGCTGAGAAAACTCCCTTAAGCCCTTCGCCCTTGATTTTCATAAAGTTTGGAAGCCCAGCACCACTTCCAATAAATATTGCTTGGTATCCATCTTCAAATAATTCATCTATAGTTAAAATTTTCCCTATAACCATATTTGTTTTAATCTCAACTCCCAAATCAATTAAAGTTTGGATTTCAGCTTCTACAATAGATTTAGGAAGTCGAAACTCAGGAATTCCATAAACTAGAACGCCTCCAGCAGTGTGTAGTGCCTCAAAAATAGTTACTAAATAGCCAAGTTTTGCAAGGTCCCCAGCAGCTGCAAGACCAGCAGGGCCAGCACCAATTACAGCAACTTTTTTTCCGTTTGGCTCTGGTTTATCAGGTGTTACAGGGTTATGTTCACGTTGATAATCAGCGGCAAAACGTTCCAATCTTCCAATACCAACTGGCTCTCCTTTTTTTCCACGAACACACATTCCTTCGCATTGAGTTTCTTGGGGGCAAACTCTCCCACAAACTGCAGGCAAAGCACTAGACTCAGATAAAGTTATATAAGCCTCTTCCATTTCATCTTTTGCAATATGCATAATAAACTTAGGAATATCAATAGATACAGGGCATTGAGTTACACAAGGTTTATGCCTACAATTTAGACAACGAGAGGCCTCTTCCATTGCCTGTTCTTTTGTGTATCCAAGTGTAACTTCTTCAAAATTTTTATTGCGAACTTCTGCAGGTTGTTCAGGCATAGGCACTTTTTCCTTAGCCATATTTGGTTTTGCCATCTTAGTTTCCTCCTTTATTAAGCAAATTACAGTTGGCTTCTCGAGAAATAGCTTCTTCTTCCTTATAAATGGAGTTTCTGCTAATTGCCTCATCAAAATCTACTAAATGCCCATCAAAATCAGGACCATCAACGCAAGCAAATTTCATCTCACCACCAACACTAAGACGGCAACACCCACACATTCCAGTGCCATCAATCATTATAGGGTTCATACTTACCATTGTTTTTACGTTATATTTTTTGGTTAACAATGATACAAATTTCATCATTGGAAGTGGTCCAATTGTTATAACTTCATCATAAGGAGTAACGTTAAGAAGGGCTTCAAGTGCTGTAGTTACAAGTCCTTTTGTACCATAAGAGCCATCGTCTGTCATAATAGTTAAAGTTTTACTAACATTTTTGAACTCTTCTTCAAGAATAACCAAGTCTTTATTTCTAAACCCTGCTATAGTGTGAACTTCACAGCCCAAAGAATGTAATTTTTTGGCAACAGGATATGCAATTGCACAACCAACTCCACCCCCTACAATAGCTACTTTTTTCAGCCCTTCAACATGGGTAGGAGTTCCTAAAGGGCCAACAAAATCTGCCAAACAATCACCCACATTCATTGTAGAAAGCTCCTGTGTAGAGCCTCCAACTACCTGAAAAATAATGGTTATAGTTCCTTTTTCACGATCATAATCTGCAATAGTAAGAGGAACTCTTTCGCCATTAGTTGTTGTACGAAAAATAATAAATTGACCAGCTTCAGCCTTTTTTGCAATTAATGGTGCGTCAACTTGCATTTTTACAACAGTTGGATTAAGAAATTCCTTACTTAAAATTTTAAACATTCCACATACCACTCCTTTAAATTACCTCAATAATAGCTATATTGTAGACTATTTTTATATATACTTCAAGAAAAATAACTATTGTTGATTTAAATATCCTTGAATTTTTACTGCTTTATCCCTATTTAAAATGTACCAATATTCCCAAAATGTGTGGATTGAAAAAATTAATTTATCCCACCGAAGGTTTTTATCTTTGAAGTTTGGAGTAACGTTTAAATATAGCTCACGAGCTACAGGTTCTGAATATGATAAGTCCAAATTAGTAAGAATTTTTATAGTTTGTTCGTATGATTTGTTACGTACTAAAAATTCCAAAAAGCTTTCAAAAATATTACTACTTTCCTCATCGTACTCACAATTAATTTTATTATCCTTAAAATATCCTCTTTGATAGCACGCAAGCTTAATTTCTAGTTCGTCCCATTCTGATAAATCAGACAGCTGTTCTTCGCTTAAGCCATTGCATTTTAAGGCTTTATCTACTAATTGTTCTTTGTAATATTGTTGTTTTAAATTGTCAAGTCTTTGAAATAATGAGTGCATATTTTACGTCCTTTCTAGTAATCAATAGCCTTACAATATCACACAAAGCTCAAATTTTATAGGCTAAAAAACCAAAGAGAAATTTCTCTTTGGTTTAATGTTTTGGGTTAATAATTTGAATTCTATCTTCTAAAATAGGAGCAATTTCACCTTTTTTCTCAATATAATATTTAAAAATATCTCGAACATACAAGTTAGAATTTAAAATAAGAGAAGCACTTTTTGATAAGGGTTCTTCATCGTTTAATACATTTAGCATATCAAATCCATCACCCCCACCACCTATAAAATCATTGATTACTACCCTGTATTTTTTAGTTAAATCTAAAGGTGAACCATCATTCATAATGATTGAAACTAACTTTTGACCTGCAATTTGCGCACCATCAAATATATATTTAATTCCTGATACTTGTAAAAATTGACCATCTGTATTAGGATACAAAGTTAGACCGTGTTCTATAGCTTCCCAAACTGTTTTTCCATCTGCTTCGATGAATATTAATTTATTAAATGGGCAGGCCATATAAATATCATTAACAGTAATCTCACCTTTATTAATTCCAGAACGAACTCCTCCACTATTTTGTAATACAATGTCAGCCAAAAAGTAGTCTTTTTGAGCATCAGCAACTACGTTAGCCAAGGCATTTTCACGATTTCTAACTAGTGAGGCAGCCCATGTAAAATGTTCAGTAGCAACCCCTATAACTTGGTTCATAACGTTGCCCATCTCTTCATTGTAGTAATCAATAATTGCTTTAACCTTTGGATTTTCTTCAATAACTTCTGTAATAACAAATTGATTTGCTGTATAACCTATCATTTTGTTATTTAGAGTATTAATGTTTAGTTGGGTTAAATAAGTTGCATGGGCACCAGGGTTGATAAACAATGTATCTTCAATGTATAAAGGTCTTCCGAACACATCATTTCCACCACCCATTTCAATATCTATCCCCTTAACTTGTAGAGGGAGTTTGTTGTTATTATTATGCATATGCGCTAAAACTATAATAATATCTGTTTGGGGTGTAATTTCAGAAATAATTTGTTCAGTCGTTTCAAAATGCCCTTCAAATTTAATATCTTTGGCATCTAAATAGTGGATAAGATGTTTATTATTTTCATCACACATTCCAATAATTCCAATTTTAATGCCATCAATATTTTCTATATAATATGGCTCAAATTCTGTGGGATAGTCTCCATTTAATAGACGAATGTTAGCCGAAAGCATCTTATAATTAGCACGCTTAGATAACATTTTTAAATTTTCAAAACTTGCATCAAAGTCATGATTTCCCAAAACGGTAGCATTATACCCCATACTATTCATTACATCAATTGTAGAACGACCATCAAAAAGGTTAGAAATATTAGTATTTAGAGGGGCATCGCCAACATCAAGTAAAATTGTATTAGGGTCAATGTTTCTTAGATTTTCAACCAAAGTAGCAACCCGTGCCATGCCTCCTAGTTCCATATTTCCTTGATTTTCTGGGAGTAAATGCCCATGAATATCCGAAGTTACTAAAATTGGAATAATCTTAAAGTGTGGATTTTGAATGAGAGTATTTAAAATTAACGCAACTTCTTGAAGTGTGATGAAATTATTATCATAGGTTAAATTACTGGGTAAAAGTTTGTCCCTCATAGCTTGTTTAAAAAAATCAGTTTTAGCCTCAACTCCATAAATTGCCTGTGCAACATAATTAGCAAATTCTAATTTGGTAACTTTAGACTTGGGGTTAAATTTACCATCTTCTACTGTCATAATCCTAGCTTCAATCAGGGTTTCAACGGCATTTTTAAATTCTAAAGGTACATCTTCTGTGGCAGGCAAAGCACAATTTTTTAATGTTGCAACACAACTTTTATGGTTAACAAAAGTTTTTTCAAGATTTTTTTCATCACGAAAAGGAATATCAATTAATTTAAAAACAGTTTGTAAATTTAGTGCAGTTTCTTCTTTTGTAACAAAATGAGAGGAGTTTCTTCCTTTTAAAATAGAGTTTATTTTTAGTTTTTTCATATAGCATATCTCCTTTACTTTCATTATACACAGTATATATTATAGTTTAGTTAAAAGTTAGTTAAGCCGTGCCTAAAATTGCAAAAAAATAAAGCTCCCTCCAAATTAATGGAAGAAACTTTATTCGTAAAGGGGTTATTTGCATAGGTGTAGGTCCTTTAACCCAAAATTTTTACTTCATATGGTTCTAGTATATCATCAAGTACGTGTTGTAGTTTATCTGTGTGATTGATGAGAAATTTGTATATTTTACCATTAGAGTCTAAACGCTTAATGCATTCAACGCCTTCTGGAGTGGTAATACCTTGAATATTTACTTTGTTTAATAAATATTCAACAAATTTGTTTAAATCTTCTGGCACAAGGCTAGTACCTAAGTAGTAGCTCATTCCTTGGCCAAAATGATTTTCTGTAATTGCAGAATACGTATCATAAAATTGATCGTTGTACGTAAACAAAGTAGTAGCTGTTGTTGGCTCAATAAATTCACGGAAGACACCAGCTGTAGCCGTAGTATTTTCAAAGTGTTCAGAGCCTTTTAGTGGAATACAATCAAATTCTTGCAGACTTTCGGTTTCAAAAATATAACCACCAATTAAATCATCATAATTTGTAGGAAGCCACTTTTTAAATGTCAAATTGTTGTGAACATCTTTAACTGCCGTGCGATAAGTAAATACAATGTGTCCACCGTGTTTTACATATTCTTTTGCACGAGTTTGAAATTTTTTGTTCCAAACAATCATTAGAGGAGCAATTACTAGCTTATACTTTGAAAAATCAGCCTCGCTAGGGATTACATCAACTCCAATATTATTTTTATGAAAAGGTTTGTATAGATTTTTTAATTCTTGGTCATAATCTAATAAAATACTTTGTTGTTGAATACGAAATGCGGCCATAGACTGATAATCTGTAATTATGCAAACCTCATTTTCTATTGGTGTGTATAACATATTTTCATATTGGCAAATATCTTTAAAGAACGATTGAACTTCATAAAATTTTCTACGCTTTACATTATCAGCGTCCAAAATCCCATAGCAAAATTGTTCAGCACCTTTTGTAGCACTTCTATAACGGAAGTACAATAATGAGTTACAACCATACGCCATAGCTTGATATGACCACATTTTCGCTTGGTTTGGACGAGGTAAATATCCAGTAATATCATGACCTTGCGCACCCATAATGGCCTCAGTAATCATAAAGTTTTGTTGTTTTAGCCCTCTCATAAATGACAAATTAAATGCTATATCATGAGGAGGGACAGGTTCTTTTTGCCCTCCCCAAACAGGATAATTATTATATGCTACAATATCAAGAGGTGCGGCAACTTTTGCAAAATCAAAATGTTTAGTAAGTCCACCGCCACTAAAATCATGTAAAACTTCTGCATTAGGAATGATTTCTTTAATTAGGTCTACCTGAAATTTACTATAATTTTCGATACTTTCGCTAAGGAATAACTCCCAATCCATGCGCAAACTTGGGTTGTGAGTAGCAATTGTTGATAAAGGAAGTGGAATTTCATCAAAGTTTGTATATTCCTGTGACCAAAAAATTGTACCATAAGTTTCATTTAAATTTGTAATTGTGTTATATTTATTTTGCAAAAACTTCTGAAATTTATTGTGGCAATTTGAACAGTAACAAATATCACTACCTTCATGGCCAAATTCATTATCCGTTTGCCATGATACAATTGCACTTTCTTCCTTATAATGAGTAAGAAGTGCTGAAATAATTTTTGTACTATAGTCTTTATAAATATCACTGTTGAAGCAATAGTTTCTGCGTCCACCAAAAGAGCGTTTTTGCCCATTTTCAAATTCTGATAATACTTCTGGGTGTTTTTTTGCTAACCATGCAGGGAGAGTTGCAGTTGGTGTACCAAAAATTACGTTTAAACCTTTGGCCTTAGCCTGATTTATTACAGTGTCGAATAAAGAAAAGTCAAATTGACCTTCCTCTTTTTCCATACGACACCAAGCAAATTCACCAATACGGATAGTGTTTGCTCCAAGTTCTAAAATGGTATCTAAATCTTCATCAACCATATCTAAATCCCATTGTTCTGGGTAATAATCAACTCCTAAATACATAAAAATTCCTCCTAACTAGCTTTTCTATGTTGTAATTCAGCTAACATATCAGTATGGAATTGACCTTTGATTTTAAAGAATTTAGCAAATAACACAAAGCTTAAAATTGCTAAAACAGCAGGAACTGCACCCATTAAAACACGAAGACCAGTAATTGTAGCACCTGTTTGGTCAACATTTGGAACATATCCAATCATGCTTAACCCAACCCCTACAATCCAACCACTAATTGCAGATGCAAATTTTACTAACATAGTTTGAATAGAAAATACGATACTTTCGTTTCTTGTGTGTAATTTATACTCACCATAATCAACAACATCAGCAAGCATAACTGTTGAAGCTCCTAATGAAAGACCAGAACCTAACTTAAAAATAATACCACAAATTGCAACCATTGCACCATTAGTTGGCATCATAATTCCCGTTGCAACTAAGCCAGATAAACCAATAATTGGAAGAGAACAAGCGATAGCATATAGTTTAGTTCTTGAAATTTTACTTGCAACAATTGGGAATATTAATAAACCTGCTATCTCTGAAATTCCTGAGTAAGCTTGGAATAATGAATACATATCTTCGTTACCAACTGCGTATTTGAAATAGTAAATAGAAACTCCCCCAGAAAGCTGAGTAATTAAGTTAAATGATAATAAAATTCCGATAAAGGCCATTAATTGGTCATTGTTTTTGATGATTTGTAAAGCTTGCTTAACTGTAGTTTTTTCTTTTTTATCATCATCTTCTGCAACAACTTGTTCTTTTGCAAATAAGAAAGTTAAAAGTGAACAGAATACGAAAACAGCAGAAATTACCATTGCAAATCTACTAAAACCAACCATTTGAGCATCAACTCTAGCTTGCCCAGTTAACTCTCCAACGTTTCCTAATCTAGCAACCATTTGAAGACCAAATGTCCCCATTAAAAACCAAGCAAGACTTGCAAAAATTCTAGGAATTACAGCAATCTTGTTACGTTCTTCAGGGTTGTTTGAAAGAGTTGGAAGCATTGACCAGTAAGGAATATCCATAATTGTATATGTCATTCCCCAAATTATGTACATTGCTCCATAATAATAAGCTCTTGCACTTCCGTCTAAATTTGGATTTGAAAATAATAGTACGATTGCGATTGCATTTATAATTGTACCACCTAAAATCCAAGGTCTAAATTTACCAAATTTTGAGCGAGTATTATCAATTACAACACCCATAAATGTATCGTTAATTGCGTCCCAAAATCTAGCAATAAACATTACAGAACCTACAAATACTGGGTCAAGACCTACAATATCTGTAAAGTAGAACATTACATAAAGAAATACTATAGAACACGCTAAATCTTTACCTAAAGCACCTACCCCATACGAATATTTTTCTTTAAAACCTAACATAAGCATACCCCTCTCGATAACCTGAATATTTTGTGAATGTTAAATATTTTGTAAATGTAAAACGTTATTTCTAAGTTAAATATACACTATCTAGAAAAATAAGTCAATAGTTTTAATAAAAATTTATTTAATAATAGTAAAAATTTTAGTAAAAAACAGTTGCACAATATTATGTTAATATGGTAATATGGATTTAAGAAAGAAAAACACATTTCTTGTAAAGTTGATTATTTAACGAAATTCGACCGTAGATTAAAAATTAAAGAGTAAGTTTAGCTTAGTAAATAAGTTAGTAAATATTTACTTATCTAAAGAGTTTTAACTTTATGTTTAGAAACAACAACTTCTATGATTAATAAACAATATATACATTATAAAATAGTGTGGTATAATTAGTTTGATTAATTTAGGTAGAAAAATCTAAAATTACGGGAGTTGCCTCGTAAAATATTTTCTAAATATAAAAGAACAAACGAAGGGAGAATACCAAAATGAGCAACTAAATAAAATTTTGGTAAAGTATATATTATGGCAAATTTACAAGATATATCTAATATTACAGGAGTGTCAACAGCAACAATTTCAAGAATTTTAAATCAAGACCCAAGTTTTAATGTATTAGAAACAACTAGAACTAAAGTTTTAACTGTAGCAGAAGAAATTGGTTATACCAAACATCTTAAAACATCAAAAAAAGAGGATACACCAAAAAAATCAATACAAAAGGTTGTAACTATTGGAATTATTCAAATGCATAGTTACCAAAAACTTGTTGAAGACCCTTATTATTATAGGATTGAATGTTGTATTGAGATGTTTAAAGAGAAGTATAATATGAAAACTGTAAAAATTAAAAATAACCATGATAACACTTTTTCAGTAGAAGGAGATGTTAAGGTTGATGGAATTTTTGCGATTGGAATTTTTGGTGCGAAGCAAATTAGTAATATGGAAAAATTTAGTAAAAATATAGTTTTTCTTGACTCATCTCCAGATGAAGAAAAATATTATGGGATAGTTCCAAATTTTAGTTCTGGAGTGGAGCAGAGTATTCGTTATCTTCTAAAAAGAGGACATACAGATATTGGATTTATTGGTGAAAAATATACTCTTGGAGATAGAAAACACCGAATTTCAGAGCCTAGATGGATATTTTTTAGAAGTTTGATGATACCTATGGGACTATATAATGAGGATTTTATTATTGAAGCGCCAACCAATGTTTTAGAAGGATACGAGGCTACAAAGGCTTTTTTGGATAATGCAAAACAAATTCCAAGTGCATTTTTTATAGCGTCAGATAGTATTGGGAATGGAATTATTCGTGCAATTATTGAGAAAGGTTTAAAAGTACCCGAGGATATAAGTTTGATAGCTTTTAATAATAGTGCGCTTTCACAATATGCGATGATACCTCTTACGGCTATTGATGTACACGCTGAAAAGATGGCACTTACAGCATTTAAACATATGGTTGATTTATTAAATAATGATGCAGTTTTTGTAAGAACCGTTATTTCTTGCAATATTATCGAAAGGGATAGTGTTGCTAGATTAAAATAATTTAGTAAAATTTTATTGAGAGAAAAGGAGAATTTATTATGATATATGTAAATGAAAGTAAACAACATTTTTCACTTCAAACAGCGAATACATCTTATGTATTTTGTGTTGACGGAGAAGGGCTATTACGCCATTTATATTGGGGGAGCAAAATTGAAAATACTGAAGAATTAGAGTATGAAGTTTTGTGTGAAGTTTCTACAAATGACCCTGTTCATGAAATTACTCCAGAAGAATTTCCTGTTTATGGGGGACTTTTGTACAAACAACATTGTCTAAAAGCTAAATTTCAAAATGGAGATAGAGGAATTTTTTACCAATATGAAGGCTATACTCAGGAGCAAAATACACTTACTATTCACCTAAAAGATAAGTATCGAAATTTATTAATTGACCTTGAGTACAAATGTTTTGAGGAGTATGATTTATTAGAAAGAAAAGTTACAATTACAAACAATACCGATGAAACAATTACGTTAGAACAGTTGCAAACAGGGCAATTCCACATCAAAAAAACAGGTCTTAAATTCTCAAATGTACATGGCCATTGGGGTGCTGAACAAAATAGATTTGAGCAAGAAGTTTCATACGGAAAAATTTTAATTGAGTGTAGACGTGGAATTTCAACGCACAATCACAATCCATATTTCATTTTACATGATAGTGCAAATGAAGATGCTGGCGATGTTTATTTTGGGGCATTAAGAATGAGTGGAAATTTTAGAGGAGTAATTGAGCAAACTCCTTATGGAGAAACTTTGGTACAATTAGGGTTAAATTCTCATGACTTTAATGCAATTTTGAAGCCAAGTGAAAAAATGGAGTCACCAAGTATTATTTGTGGATATAGTAATGGGTTTGCAGCTATGTCACACAATTTGCATAGTTATGCTCGTAAAACAATTATGAAACCAACAAGAAAAATGGTATTATACAATTCTTGGGAAGCTACAGAATTTAAAGTTACTTGCGACCATCAAATTGAACTTGCTAAAAAAGCAGCTAAATTAGGAGCAGAACTTTTTGTACTTGATGATGGGTGGTTTGGTCAAAGAGATAGTATTGAAAATGGCTTAGGTGATTGGTATATCAACGAAGAGAAGTTTCCAAATGGTTTAAATCCTCTTATTGATGTAGTCAAAGAAAATGGTATGAAATTTGGAATTTGGATTGAGCCAGAGATGGTAAACCCTCTTTCGGATTTATACAAACAACACCCAGAATGGATTTATCATTTTGATAAAGTAATTAGTGATACGTCTAGGGGGCAATATGTATTAAATATCACTCTGCCAGAAGTAAAAAGTTACATTTTAAATATGATAGAAGATTTGCTAACAAAACACGATATCGCATACATCAAATGGGACGCTAATAGACCTATTTCTCAGAGTTCAAGTGATAAGCAAATTTGGCATAATCATATTTTGGCCGTGTATGATATTGTTGCAAAAGCAAAAGAGAAATTTCCAGATGTAATTTTTGAAGCATGTGCATCAGGTGGTGGACGTATTGATTATGGGGCGTTAACGTACTTTGATGATTTTTGGACTAGTGATAATACAGATGCATTTGACCGTCTAACAATCCAAGAAAGTTATTCGTATATTTATCCAATTAAAGCGATGCGTGCATGGGTAACAGATTGTCCAAACTTCTTATCAAAAAGATATATTCCATTACGTTTCCGTTTTCATAGTGCAATGATGGGAACTCTTGGAATTGGGAGCAATATCCTAAAGATTTCTGAGGAAGAAGAAACAATTTACAAAGATATGATTGCGCAATATAAAGAGATTGCTCACATCGTTCAAGAAGGTGATTTCTACAGATTAAAGCCGATTTCACAAAATAAATATTATGCATATCAATACGTTTTTGAAAATGAAAGTTTATTATACGTTTTCTTACCTCAAACTTTAATTGGGCATAACAAAGCTAGAATTTTATTAAAAGGTCTTAGCCCAAAAACTACTTATAAAGTATCGTATCAAGATGTTGTGATAGAAAAATCAGGAGAGTATTTGATGAATTTTGGAATTCAAATTTTACTTTCAGGTGATTATGCTAGTGAGATTGTAAAAATTAACGCTGTATACAGTATAGAAAATAATTAATTAATATATTATGTTTGCAGACAGAAGAATTTTATTGTTATCATAATAATTCGTTATTTAGTAGTGAATAAAAAAAGCTAGCTCTAATGTAGGGGCTAGCTTTTTTTGATTTAAAATTCAAATTTATAATTTGTGAAATAATTGTAAGGTTTATCTGGAGTTAAAATACTTCTCTCTTTATTACATTCATTATAACCTATGGGTAAATTTTGTGCCTCAAAACAAATTCCATCTCTATCTTCAAATTTCTTATCACAGTCTAATATAAAACCTGTAGAAAAATTTGCACTATAAATAACTACAGCATCATAATTAGTGGTCATTGTCATTTTTCGATTGTTATTTGGATTACTAAAAACTAAATCGCAATTAGGATTTAAAATCCAAGGGTGGTCATATCCTTTTTGAGCTGAGAATTCAGTAAGGGTAGTAATGTGTTCACCAATAGATTTTGTTTTCAAAAAGTTAAACGTTGGTATATTACTTATATTTATTAAATGCCCAGTAGGAATATTTTCATTATCAAGTTCTGCAATAATATGAGAGTCGATTTTTAAATTATGGTTTAAAATATTTGTTTTTACATCGCCAGATAAATTAAAATAGCTGTGGTTTGTTAAATTTAATAAAGTTGTTTTATCAGTAGTCCCAAAATATTCTATTTTTAAATTGTTATCATTATCTAGCCAATAGATAACTGTAATGTCAACATTAGCTGGATAACCCTCCTCACCATCTTGGCTAAAATATGTTAATTCAATTCCTGTACGAGTTTCTTCCTTTATAATGGTGTAATTCCATATTTTTGAGTTGAAACCATTTTCTCCTCCATGCAAACTATGAGAACCATTGTTGAGTTTAAAATTATATTCTACTCCATCAATTTCAACTTTTCCCTTATAAATTCTCCCAGCAGTACGCCCAATAATTGCACCCATAGCAGCATTATCATTTAAGTAATTGTTATAATCTTTGTATGCAAGAACAACATTTTCTAATTTGTTGTCATCAGTTGGGAGTAAAATTTTGGTGATTATTCCCCCAAGAGTTAAAACACTAATTGACATTTGATTATCATTTGTAATTGTAATTTCTGTGATTTCGTGTGATAAAAGTGAGATAGTTTTTGTGTTAGTGAGCATAATAATTTCCTTTCTATTAAAAAATATATTGAAGTAGCGTTTATATTTTTATTATATCATACATTAATATTGTTTGAAAACTGTTTTAGTAAAAATTTATTATAAATTTTAGTAAAAATCTTGACTTTTTTTACCAATGGTGTATAATGATATTAACAGCAATAATTATAGTTAGAATACTTGAAAAACCTTAATTTTGCAACTATAATTTCTATTAGAAATAAGGAGGATTACACTATGGAAATGAAAAATTGTTTTGAAAAAATCTTTAACCATGCGCCACAAATGAGCTTTTTTTCACCAGGAAGAATTAATTTAATTGGTGAACACATTGATTATAATGGGGGTCTTGTATTTCCTTGTGCCATAACAATTGGAACATATGCACTAATAAGTAAGCGAGATGATAGTAAAGTATATGCATATTCAATGAATTTTGAAGAACTTGGAACTATAGAATTCGATTTGTCAAACTTAGACTATGATAAACATCATAATTGGTGTAACTATATTAAAGGGGTGGCTAAGTTTTTACATGAGGAAAACAATAGTATAAATACAGGTTTTAACGTAGTTATAAATGGGAATATTCCAAATGGTTCTGGGCTTTCATCTTCGGCATCTTTAGAGTTGTTATGCATTGAGATTTTTAAAGCTTTAAATAACTTAGAAATTTCTTCGGTTGATGCTGCAAAGTTAGGAAAAAAGGTTGAAAATCAATACATTGGGGTAAATAGTGGAATTATGGATCAGTTTGCAATTTCCTTAGGAAAAAAGGATAATGCCTTATTATTAAATTGTGAAACATTAGATTTTGAGTATTTTCCATTATCTTTACCACAGCATAAAATTGTAATTATGAATACGAATAAACGCCGTGAACTTGCAGACTCAAAATATAATGAACGCCGTGCAGAATGCGAGAGTGCATTAGAAAAATTGCAAACTAAACTAGAGGTTAAAAATTTATGTGAGGTAAAACTTACAGATTTAGAGGCGCATAAAGAGTTATTAACTGATATTGAATTTATAAGAGCAAGACATGTTATTTCAGAAAATGTTCGTGTTAAAGATGCGTCGGAATGCTTTAGTAACAATGATTTGGAGCAGTTTGGGAAATTACTTAATGCCTCTCATAAATCATTATGTGAAGATTACGAAGTTACAGGGATTGAACTTGATACTTTGGTAAATTCTGCTCAACAAGAAGAGGGAGTAATTGGTGCAAGAATGACAGGAGCAGGGTTTGGAGGTTGCAGTTTAGCTATAGTACAAAATGAAAGTGTTGATAGATTTATTGAAAACGTAAGTAAAAAATATTTAGATATTATTGGATATGAAGCTTCTTTTCATATTGCAGAAGTTGGCGATGGGCCAAAACAAATAGAGCTTTAGGAGGGTGAGTTATGAAAATTTTAGTTGTAGGTGGGGCTGGATATATCGGTTCTCATGCAGTAAGACAATTATTAAAAGAGAATTATGAAGTGGTTGTGGTTGATAGTTTGGAAACTGGATTTAGAGAAGCTGTTGACCCTAGTGTAACTTTTTATGAAGTGGATATTAGAGATAAAGAAAAACTTTCTGCTGTTTTTGAGCAAGAAAAACTTGATGGGGTAATGCATTTTGCTGCAAATTCTTTGGTTGGTGAGTCTATGACAAACCCTTTAAAATACTACAGTAACAACGTTACAGGAGCAGAAATTTTACTAGGGACTATGGTTGAATATGGAGTTAAAAATATTGTATTTTCATCAACTGCTGCAACATATGGAGATGTTAAAGTGATGCCAATTACAGAAGAAACTCCAACAAATCCAACAAATACTTATGGAGAAACTAAACTTGCAATTGAGAAAATGTTGAAGTGGACTAGCGTTGCACATGAGTTAAATTATGTATGTTTGAGATATTTTAATGTAGCTGGAGCTGATGAAGTTGGGGATATTGGGGAGTCACACAACCCAGAAACACACCTAACACCAATCATTTTACAAGTGCCTCTTAACCAAAGAGAACACATTACAATTTATGGAAATGATTATGATACGCCTGATGGAACTTGTATTCGTGATTATATTCATATTTCAGATTTGATAAATGCGCATATTTTAGCGATGAAATATTTAGTAAAAGGTGGAGAAAACAACCATTTTAATTTGGGGAGTAGTACTGGATATTCGGTTAATGAAATGATTGAGGCGGCTAGAGAAGTGACAGGACACCCAATTCCTGCTGTTTATGGTACTCGTCGTGCAGGGGACCCAGCATCTCTTATTGCTTCATCTGACAAAGCTCGTGAAGTTTTGGGGTGGACACCACAAATTACAGATGTAAAAGATATTATTAAGAGTGCTTGGAAATGGCATCAATCACACCCACAGGGGTATCAAACTGAGAAATAATTTTTTGTAGAAAGGGTTGAGAATATGATTAATTTAGTAAATAATCTATTGAATATTTGCGTGGAAAATAAACTTATTACTGATATCGACAAAATTTATATTAGAAATCGCATTTTAGCACTGTATAAAATAAATGAATTCGAGAGGTTAAATTTAGAATTTGAAAACTTAAATCTATATGAAACTTTGGAGCAACTTTGTAATATCGCAATTGAGAAACAGATTATTACAGATACAATTCAAGATAGAGATATCTTTAGTTCAACAATTATGAATGAATTCCTTGATAAACCGTCTATCATAAATGATAAGTTTTATGGATTATTAAATGAGAATTCTCCACAGACTGCCACAGAATGGTTTTATCATCAGAGTAAATGTTGCAACTACATAAAAGTTGATAGAATTGCAAAAAATAAAGAATATACAACTTATTCGCCTTATGGAGATTTGAAGGTAACTATAAATTTATCTAAACCTGAAAAAGACCCAAAACAAATTGCTCTTGAAAAGTTAGCGCCTCCAACGAGTTACCCTTCGTGCTTATTATGCGTTGAAAATGAGGGTTATCAAGGGACGGTGAAACTTCCTGACAGGGCAAATCATAGAGTTATTAGAATGGAGTTAAATAATAAACCTTGGTGTATGCAGTATTCTCCATATTTGTATTATAATGAGCATTGTATTATTTTATCAGAAAGTCATGAGCCGATGCAAATTACAAAAGAAACTTTTAGTACATTGTTGGATTTTGTAACGACGCTACCACATTATTTTGCTGGCTCAAACGCTGATTTAC
>MDSP01000018.1_pt1 | contig 39697 bp, 36 predicted proteins | sample 1005811 | NCBI WGS metagenome assembly MDSP01 (sample SAMN05526596, study PRJNA338239) | gut metagenome | isolation source: stomach gut content | host: Naso elegans | place: Saudi Arabia: Red Sea | collected 2011-04
GCAGGAAATAGCACATAACACAGTAACCAGATCTGTGGTCCTGAATGTGTGATGATGACATTTCTGTCTCTTTCCTGTGACTCTGTCTCTCTTGAGTCTGTCACAGTGAAGTCAGTGAGGAGAGAGCAACAGCTACACTGTTAACAAGTCAATTATATCAAGTTATTCAGTCACCTACTTCAGACTGTTCTACTGACAGATTACAGATTACTTACATACTACTGTATGAAGGAAATGAAAGGCAGTTCGGGAACAATCTGGTACGCAACTGAAAGCCAAGCCTTTGTTTCAGATTGTTTTCATTTCAATATGAAAAAGTTTCAGAGTAGGCTAAAATCATATTTCCTTGACTTTACCATATAAAGACATCTCAGATATGGCATATTATTGTTATTATAGCCTTTATCTAACCAGGTTTGTCCCATTGAGATCAAGGATCTCTTTTACAAGAGAGACCGGCCAAGAACAGCAGCAACACAGTTTCAACATTTAACATACAGTAAAAGCACATTGATGTAACTGATTAAGACAGTCACTCTCAGATAGCCTGGACACAAAAGATTACACCATAGTTTAAACTTATAAAGTCACTTTGTTGTGAAGCTTCAGGTCGGACTGAAGATTGTTCCATGCATTACGTGCAGAAAACTTGAAAGGTTTTTTTTTTCTTAGTTCAGTTCTGACTTTGGGACAACAAAATGCAGAGTCCTGTGAACAGGAAACGTAGTTTCCCCGGTTCAAATTCAAAAGAGAGGATAAATAGGTGGGAATTTTACCGAGAATGGCCTCATAAATAAAAATATACCAAAGACTCAGGCAGCGTGTACATGGAGCAGACAGGTTCACTTCCGAGTACAGGGCACAGTGGTGTGTAAGTGATGTGATGTTGTAAATTCTTGTAAAAACAGTGGTGACAGAAGTTTTCATGGACGATTTTTACAAGTCAACCAAACGGTTTGAGAAGCATTCCGTAAACCAGTCATTCTGTAACGTTAGCTGGTAAGATGAGCCTGTCGTAGTCATGAAATTCAGACTCAATGTTTCTGTTTCATCTCTCCTCTCTCTCACACACACGACACACACTGAGGTAACAGCCACAAGCACTTTTCTAGAAAACGACATGCGACAGTATCCTGATCCTCCTACGCATCTATTTCACAAAGTACCGACACGGCTAACGGAGTGACGACGTAACGTTATTAGCCCACTAATGTAGCATTTTAGGAGTTTTTCTCTAGAAATGAATTTGTTGTGGCAATTATTAATCTGAGATTTATGGTCACTATTTAAGTATTTTTGTATTTTTGTCCTAAATGTATTCTTCTGCTTCTTCTTTGTGTTTTTTTGCTGATTCTAATGATTTTATGTTTTTTTGGTTTGGTCATTCCAAGCGATGAGCCATCACCCAATAACTCTTGATACATTGGTAAATCTCTAGGCGTTGATATAATAAGTACTTCGCTTATCCCTGCCAACATCAAAGTTGAAAGTGGATAATAAATCATAGGTTTATCGTATATAGGTAAAATTTGTTTTGAAATCGCTTTTGTAATAGGATAAAGTCGAGTTCCACTTCCCCCTGCTAATATTATGCCTTTCATATCCTGTCCTCCTACTATTTGATACATTTTGTTATATATATTTATTTTATCCCATTTTTCTTTTTTTATTATAACATAACGTATTCTTTTTTCAATACATTTTTACACCACCAACTATTTTTATTCGACAGTTTATATCCTATTTTTAGCGAAAAAGATTTTTTATTTTTATTTTTATAACTCTATCCTAATTTTGATAAAATAAATTTTATCGTATTTTTATATAATTCCAACTGTATATTTATATAATTTTTATTATGTGATTTTTGATATTTAACTTTTTTTACATCAGGCATCTTAGCAAACCCATCTTTTATTCCTGTAAGATAATACTCTCCAAATCCCTTTTTTCTAAAAAATATATACTTTACCAAAAATCCTAGTATCAAAAATGGAGAATTGAGAATAAGTTGTATAGATGTCATGTTTTTGTAAGGAACTAAAATATTATTTTGTGCCGCCAACCTAACTTTAAATTCATTATATCTACTTCCAGACGTTGCACTTCCATAATGATATACTTTTGCAGTTGGACAATACACATTGTAATAACCATAAATTTTTGCTCTATAAGAAATATCCACATCTTCCATATATGCAAAAAAGTTTTCATCAAAATATCCTATTTTTTTAAACACACTTTTTCTATATAGGCCTGCTCCTGCGCAAGTACTAAAAACTTTTCTTTCTTTTTTATATTTTGATATATTTTCACCATCACCTACTTTTAATGTCCAACCCAAAATATTATATTCATCACCAGCATCATCAATAAGATTTGGATTATGATATTGAACCATTTTACTACTAACCGAAAATATTTTTTTATCTTTTTCTATAGCATAAACTAAGTTTTCTAAAAAATTTTTGCAGATTATAGTATCATTATTTAACAATAAAACATATTTCATCTTTGATAAATAAATACCTTCATTAACAGCTCTACTAAAGCCATAATTTTTATCTAGTTTCACAAAAGTTGCATATGAAAAACGTGAAATCCAACTATAATCATCATCAACACTACCGTTATCCACCACTATTATTTCATATACAAAGTTAGAACTAGCATACAATTTTTCTATTCTCACTAAACATTTTTTTAACAAACTACTTCCATTATAGTTAGGAATTACAATAGATACCATTTTTTACTCCAATCAAATTTTTATTTCAATATATTATAGAATTAGTTGAGCTTAAATTCAACAATTTTATACGTAAAATTTTATCTTACATTAATTTACTAATGATTTTTGACAAAAAATGTTGTATAATATTGTTAAGTCAAAGGAGGATTTCTATGATAAAAGAACATCAAAGTTACCTCAATAAACTTCGTGTCTTGTTTGATATATTAATAATCTGGGTTGCTTTTGGGCTTTCGTTTTGGTTTAGATTTAGGGTTAGTGACTCGGGTATTCAGGCCTTAACTATTCAAGAAACTATCTTACCTATTGCTCTAATTGTGCCATTATTTATAGTGCTATATCATATGTTTGATTTGTATAGTGCCAAAAGAACAAAACGCCTACATATAGAAATTGGGATTATTTTTCAAACAAATCTTATAGTTAGTATGGTATTATTTATGGGGTTATTCCTATTTAAACTAACTAATTATTCTCGTCTTATGCTATTTACTTTCTTCTTTCTTAATATTTTTCTAACTTGCTTAAGCCGCATCATCATGCGATACATATTAAAAACCTACAGAAGTAAAGGCTATAATCTAAAACATTGTTTAGTAATTGGTTCAACTCCTACTGCTAGTTTATTTATCGAAAAGGTAAATTCTCACAAACATTGGGGGTTTAATATTGTGGGTGTAGTTAATTCTACCAAACACAACAAAGATTATATGGACGAGGCCTCAGCAACTAATATAAACACACACTTTGAAGATATGAAAGTTATTGGACAACTTGATCAACTAGAAGAGATTTTGAATGAGTATACATTTGATATGATTTTTATTGCACTTGAGGCTAACGAAGAAAAGCATATGCCAAAAGTACTTTATCTTTGTGAAAAATCTGGCATAAAAACTAGCATAATTCCATATTATCACCGTTATGTGCCTGCCAAACCACAGATGGACGATTTGGACGGACTTCCAGTAATTGATATTCGCCATGTTCCATTGGATAATTTATTTAAGAAAACTTTCAAACGTATGTTCGATATTATTTTTTCATTATGTGCAATTATTGTTACATCTCCACTTCTTATCTTTTCAGCAATTATGGTTAGGTGTTCATCAAAAGGACCAATTTTATTTAAGCAAGAGAGAGTTGGACTTAACCAAAAAACTTTTTATATGTACAAATTCCGTTCTATGAAAGTTCAAACTGCTGATGAAGAAAAGACCGAGTGGACAACTAAAAATGACCCTAGAAAAACTAGGTGGGGAACATTTATGAGAAAGACGAGTATTGATGAGCTTCCCCAATTTTTTAATGTTCTAAAAGGGGATATGACTGTAGTTGGTCCACGCCCAGAACGTCCTTATTTTGTTGAGAAATTTAAAGAGGATATTCCAAGATATATGATTAAACACCAAGTTCGACCTGGCATTACTGGTTGGGCGCAAGTTAATGGATTTAGAGGTGATACCTCAATTGAAGGGCGTATTGACCACGATTTATATTATATTGAGAACTGGACTTTTGGTTTTGATTTGAAGATTGTAATTTTGACAGTCGTAAAAGGTTTTATTAATAAAAATGCATATTAAAAAGGCGCTATCCATATTAAACGGGGTAGCGCTTTTTTGAATTCCATCAAACATATCTTTACTTTCATAATCTAAAAATTATCCTCCCCATTATCCCATCTCAAAATCTCAATTTCAAAAATCGTGATGATCTACCTTTTTTGTCCTAACAAAAAAAAGAGCCTAACCAAAATCTGGTTAAGCTCTAACAATTTATTATAACACAATACTTATGGTTTTAAAAGTGTTATTACTACAATTTTCCAATTAAGTCTAATGATGGACTTAATGTTTCTGCTCCTGGCTTCCATTTGGCTGGGCAAACTTGATCACCATGTTGAGCTACAAATTGTGCTGCTTGTAACTTTCTTAAAAGTTCTGAAGCATCACGACCAATTCCATTATCATGAATTTCATAAGCTTTAATAATTCCTTCTGGATTAATTACAAAAGTCCCTCTTAACGCAAGACCTTCCTCCTCAATCATAACTCCTAATTGACGAGTTAATCTTCCTGTTGGGTCTGCCAACATAGGATATTTAATTTTAGCAATTGTATCCGAAGTATCTGCCCATGCTTTGTGAGTAAAGTGAGTATCTGTTGATACCGAATAAATCTCACAACCTAGGTTTTTAAACTCCTCATAATGGTCTGCTAAATCTTCTAATTCTGTTGGGCAAACAAATGTAAAATCTGCTGGGTAGAAAAATAATACTGCCCATTTCCCTTTTAATCTATCTTGAGTTACTTCCTCAAATTGTCCATCTACGTAGGCCTGAACTTTAAAATCTGCAACTTTTGTTCCAATTAGTGACATAATATATTCTCCTTTTCAGAAATAAATGATAACTCTAATCATCATAAACTTACTATAAACCTCTAGTCAAGGCTTAGCCCATAAACACACCCACTATTTCCAAAATTTTATATTTAAATAAGATTTTTAAATAGGTAAATAAGTAGCAAAAAGGGGTAGTTTCTGCTACTTATTTATAAACTCTATAGTTCAATTTTTACATCATTCTACTTTAAGGAAGTTCTTGAAGGGCAACTATTACCTAAAAAATTTCGTTCATAGTCGCTATGTGTTCTTACTAAACGCTCTTCTAAATTTTGTTGCAAATCCTCGTTATTATTTGCTGTTAATAAAATACCTGTTTCTAAATTATTTTCTGTGTCTATATTTTTACCTTTTGCACTCGGTTTAGTATTATCTCCCATAATACTCTTTTCCATACTATTTACTAAGGGGGGGTGGGGGTTATAAATCATTTGCTCCTCACCTAGTTTTGTATCCGGTCCTCCCTTTCTCAGTTTGCCATAAGTTTCATACCCTCCCAAACCCTCAAAACGGGTAATTGTATATTTTAGGGCGTTCTCAATAGTCAAAACTTCATTAAAGGGACAATGTGCTATTCTCTCTACAATAAATGGGGGGTCTAATGCATGAATTAACACACGACTAGGCGAAGATGCATAGTCTGCTCCTGCTTGTAGTAGCTCCTCAAAATGCGACTGACAAGCTCCAGCATAAATTACTAATTGTTGGCTAGTTGGCCTAAGTTTTCTTGCCTCCTTTACTGCCTCAACATAATACTTTGAATTTCTATACCCATCTAAATGGGTCCTATTTGGATATTTTTTAAAAATTGCGTCATGTCCTGTTAACACTAAAATATCTGGATTGTGTTTTAATATCAGCTCCTTCACTTTTTGAGGCTGTTCGACCTCCTTTACGTTTTCACCAATTGCACTAACGCCTAACAATTTATAATAATGTAAACATATATTCATATAAAAGGCATCGCCATCGATATGTAGCACCTTAACTACCTTCTGCAAACCATTATACTTCTCATGCTGATGTTCCTCTAAAATAGAAGCAATATTTTTTTGGACTAATTCCATTATTGCATTCTCAGCACTTCGCATAAGGGTTGCCAATTGTATATCATGTAGTGGTGCATCTGCTATTATTCTATATGAGATGCCTTTTAAATGAGCAATACCATTATCTATATCAATTATTCTAAATATAATATCTTTATTATAGGACAAGCGCACAACATAATCGCCAATATTCATATAGTCCTCTCCTAACTTACATATTAATTTATGTTTATTAGCAACAAGAGTTGTCCTATTCTTAGTTATTTTGTACAAAATTCTAATAGCTATTTGGCATAAGCCTTCTTATAATAAGGTGCTACTGATTTTTACAAAATATACAAAGTAATATCAATTTAAAATCCTAATTTTTGCTATGTATAGACGGTAGGCCTACTGGATTTTTTCATAATTTGGTTATTCTCTCCTTTATTAATTTTACACGGTTCTCTAATTCTAAACTTACACGGCTCACGTATCCTGTAAATTAATCCTTTCTTTATGTAACAATAGGGATTAAATAAGAGGAAACGAGAGTTTTCAATATTATTTCTCGACATAGTCTTAATTGGTGGCGACACAACAGAATTTTCTATTAACGTTTCATCTTCTTCAACAATAATCTCATCTTCCGACAGATTTAACCATTCACAAACTTCCTCACAATAATCATCTTCTAAAGTCTTATCTTCCTGATGCAAGCTAATGTCAGAAACGATTTCTTTAGCCTCGTCCTCCTGATATAAATTAATTTCAGAAACGATTGCTTCTATAGAAGAAATTTCGTTAAGCTCTTTTTTGCAAGATAGCCAGTCTAACTTTTCTTCTAAAGTTAAACGCCTACCTTCTTGAATTTGTTTAAGCTCATCTAGTCGTTTGCGTGATACATCTTCTTCAGTGATTTCATTTGAAGTAAGTTGTTCTACATATTCCATTTGTTCTACTACAGTAGCTGCCTCATTACTATTATTAATAGAAGAAACAATTTTTCTAACTCTAAGCACCTTTTTATTTCTAAGAGAAGATATCGCTGGTTCATTATTAATAGAAGAACTCACTCTTCCAACTCCAACACGCTTTTTAAAACTTTCTCTTTTAGAACTAAGCTCGTCTGCTTTTTTATTGTTGTACTTTCCTATTAACATAGCTAATAAAGAACTAGCTAGCCGTATACCAATTAGAAGACCAAGTACTATAAATGGTAACCACTTATTCATACGCTTCCTCCTCTGACCAAAATTGGTTTGTGTTTTGGTATGAACTCATAGTAGCACATCTATTTTTGCTTGAAAATCCTAAAGTAAAAAGTAATGTAGTTAAAGTTCTTTAAAGGTTTGAATTGTCTACATAAATTTATACTAATTATTTTTCACTTTAGGGGGTAGGTAAATACATCTTTATAGTTTTAGGCTAGATTAATAGTTACTTTAACACACCAAGAAAAGGTTTTTTTACAATTAAATGGTATTAGCTATGTTGGACTTTCTTCCTATTAAATAATATCCCACCATAACAATTGAATAGTTATTATCATTATGATAAAATATATACCATAAATCAAAGTTAGGAGAAAACTCATGCTAAATATTGCTATTTGTGATGATGAAACTTCAATTACTAACACCATTGCAAGTTTTATTTATAAATATAATCCCAATTATTCCGTTTCTATATTTAATGATGGAGACCAATTTTTAGAGTTCCTACAAAGCAATTTAGTTGACCTTATCTTTTTGGACATCGAAATTGGCAACATCAATGGCATCGAAATCGGCAATTTTATAAGAAAAATTTTGGACAACCATACTACCAAAATTGTATTTATCACTGCCAAAGATGGATATGAAATTAGTCTTTTTGATATTCAACCTCTAAACTTTATTAAAAAACCTATTCAAGAAGATAAAATTATTAAATGCCTCACCTTAACTGCCAAGCTCCTTGACCTTGAAAATGAAATTTTTGAATATAAAAAAGGATATGAATTAGTTCGCATACCCTTTAGAAATATTTTATACTTTGAAAGTTTGGGAAAAAAAGTTCGTATCATAACTCATACAACAGAAGATGAATTTTATTATAGCCTAAAAAATATAAAACAACATCTACCAACTTACTTTGTGACTCCCCATGCTTCTTTTGTTGTAAATTTCAATAAAATAACTCATTGTACTTCAGAAAAATTAACACTCACAAACAACCATCAAATTCCTATTAGCCAAAGGTCACTAAAATCTGTTCGAGAGATGTTACTCCAAACGGAAAAAGCAAAACGATGAACCTCATAGTAATTATCTATATATCCTCAAACATTTGGCTACTAATTTTAATTGCAAATTTATTTTTAGTTTTAGTTAAAGATGAAATTTATGATAGCCAAGATTTTTATATTAAACTCGTATATTACACGATATTTTGTGTATTATTTATAGGTACACTGTATGCCTTTATATCCTCATTTATAACTGGGTTAACGCTTAACAAAGAAACAATTATTCGGACCTTTATTTTAATTGTAACTAATACAATTTTACTAATAATTGATGATAAGTTGCACGCTCATATTAAAATAAAAAATGAAAAAAGCTTTCTTGAGCAACAAAACAAAGTTTATGAAAATGAACTCAAAATTATTCACCAATCCAATGATATAATTAAAAATTTAAAACATGATATGAAAAATCATCTATTTGTATTACAAAATTTGTATACATCTGGTCAACACCAAGAAATTGAAGCTTATATTTCTACTATGGTTAAGCAAATGGATAACGGAGTATTTTGTAACTCTGGAAATTTCATAATTGATAGCATTATAAATTTTAAACTGGGGACTATCGAAAAAGCTACTATTTCAGTTAATATAACTATTCCTGATACTCTAAATATTGATAACTATACTCTAACTACTATTTTGGGTAATTTATTAGATAATGCTATTTTTGCACTAAATTCAAGCCATCTCAAAAAATTAGATATTAATATAAGTTATGTTATGGGCAATTTAGTAATCATGATTGATAATAGTTATAACGGTGTAATAAATAATAATCTAACTACAACTAAAGCAAATAAAGAAAATCATGGGGTAGGCTTATCTAGTGTAAGAAATTGTATTAATAACTGTGAAGGAGAATTGGAAATTAGTTATGATGAGGAAATTTTTAGTGTTTCAATTATAATTCCTGCGTAATTTATCACTTATTCCCATAAATCCATCGTTTATTCCAAAACTATGGATTTATTTTTTTGATAGTATATAATAAAACTCATAAAAATTACCATTTAGGAGGATTTAAAATGAACAAAAAATTTATGTCATGGGCATTAGCAGGGTTAGTAGGTATCAATGCACTATTAGCTAACAGTCTTTCAGCAACACCTCAATTACCTTCAGAAATTAATACAATAGTTAAAATCTCTGAAAATCTCAATGTAGTTGAAGAACAAGCATCTAATTCAAATTTAGTAAAGTTTGCGAAAGAAGGTATTCAAAAAGAAGATATTCAATTAAACTTTGAATTAAGCGATTTAAATTTTAAAGAAAGCCAAATTATTGAACTTGAGGACGAAGAAAATCTTAATGAATTCACTTGCTAACATAATCACCGACAACAACCTGTTAATAATTTTAATAGATATAGTTTTGATGGGTGTTGGATATTTTATATATGATATTATTTATACATTTAAAACTCAAAAACTAAATATATGGCAACCACTTGCAATATATTTATTAATTCAATTAGCACAAGAATTCTACTCACTATTTACTCAAACAAATATCGTAATGGATATATTAATATTTATCTCACACCCACTTTTTATATATTCATTAACATGGAAAATGATTTATTGTCATCGTAAAATTTTAGGTCACAAAGCTAAATATATATGGACATTTTGGGGAGGAACTATTTTAATCCCCTTACTCCTGCTATCAATGCTAACAATATCTGACCTAAAATCTAACTTTAAATCTGTAACCACTACTGAGCTACAAAATATATTAGATAATATCTCCTTAACAGAAGACTCCATAATTTATATAGGCCGTCCAACTTGCCCAGCTTGTGAAATTGCCAAACCTAAATTAGAAGAACTCATCGACACCTACAAAATTCCTGCTTATTATTATAATACCGATGTAGCTCGTGATGACGATGAAGCCACTATGACTGAACTACTAAATTCCCTTGAGATAACTAGTGTCCCTACTATTATTTCTTTAAAAGGAAACGTTGTATACGACATATTAAATGGTGATGATATTGATACCCAGCTAGAAAACTTCCTAGATAATAATTACCTACCCCTAATTTAAAAGCCTAACTACTATTTTAGGAAATTTTTAGTGTTTCAATTATAATCCCTGCGTAATTTATCACTTATTCCCATAAATCCATCGTTTATTCCAAAACTATGGATTTATTTTTTTGATAGTATATAATAAAACTCATAAAAATTATCATTTAGGAGGATTTAAAATGAACATTAATATGCCTAATCTCATTGAGGAATATGGTCTTCTTATTGCGTGTATAGATATAACTCTATTAGGAATAATATTTTTAATTTATGACATAGTATATACTATAAAAACTCAAACAGCAACTACATGGCAACCTGTAGTAGTAGCAAGTTTTATAGGTTTAATAACACAACTTTATGGTATGCTATGCCCCAATCATATAGTTATGGATATATGTATATTTATTTTTTTTACAGTTAGTATTTTTTCTATAGGCTGGAAAACAATCTATTGTCAACGAGCAATTTTGGGTAATAAAGCAAAATATATGTGGGCATTTTTTGGTTTGGGAATTATATGGTCTTTCTTACTCATTACATACTTAACAATATCTGACCTAAAATCTAACTTTAAATCTGTAACTACTACTGAGCTACAAAATATATTAGATAATATCTCCTTAACAGAAGACTCCATAATTTATATAGGCCGCCCAACTTGCCCAGCTTGTGAAATTGCCAAACCTAAATTAGAAGAACTCATCGATAACTACAAAATTCCTGCTTATTATTATAATACCGATGTAGCTCGTAATGACGATGAAGCCACTATGACTGAACTACTAAATTCCCTTGAGATAACTAGTGTCCCTACTATTATTTCTTTAAAAGGAAACGTTGTATACGACATATTAAATGGTGATGATATTGATACCCAGCTAGAAAACTTCCTAGATAATAATTACCTACCCCTAATTTAAAAACAAAAGAACAGCTATGCCAAAAACACAGCTGTTCTTTTTATTTTAGAAAATTTACAAGCTCAATATTTGTACAATACCAAATGTCATCTCGATTACTCAAAAGTTGCGCACAATTTATAAAAGTTTCCCAATTATCATCTTCATCTAAATTGTTACTGTGTCCCCAAATCGAAAAAGCTATTAGCTCCTCACCATCATAATTTAAAAATTCATCTATCATATCAAAAATTTTAGAATGATTATGATGAGCAGTAGGCAACCACCTATACCAATCCTCTGGTAACAAAAAACTTTCCGAATTACCTGCAAGCCTACCATATTTAATTCCACAATCTTTCATAATCCCAATAGTTTCATCATCAATTTTACGCCCAAAAGGATACGCCATGCCTGTGATTTGACGCTCAAAAAGTTGCTCCAAATTTTTCTTATCAACTTCAATTTCATAAACTTTTTGTTCATATGAAAGCTCTGTAAGCTCTGGGTGATTTATGGTATGGCAAGCAACTTCATGATGAGAATACCATTTTTTTGCCAAAGAAGAAGTCACCCTCTGTACTTTTACCTCACCAACTTTGCCCTGATTAACAAAAAATTGGTCTGAATTAAGTAACCCTGAGTTCAAATTAAAAGTACACTTTAAATTATACTTATCCAAAATTGAAATTAACCTCTCATCTTGGTAAATTCCATCATCATAACTAAATGTTAATGCTTTTCTTGCTCCGTTTGGATACATCAACTTAGCCCCCAAATTATAAATTCTCCAAAGCGATTTCTCCAATCAACTTCATTATGCACACCACCCATTTCTACAACAGTTTTAATATTTTCCTGTGGTATATTATTTTTTAGTAGCGTATCATAAATTTTTATTGCTCCTTCAACATAGTAATTTACAGGAGTCCCCACACTTTCATGAGTCCCTGTATCCACATAATATTTTTGAGTATCAGTACAATTGTTTTCAATAAAATTTAATAATTCGACCTCAGCAAACCAACTAGCTGTCGAAAATGCTCCTACATAAGAAAAAATATCGCTATATTTCATTCCTACATAAAGTGAAATTAATCCTCCCATAGAACTACCTGCAACCCCAGTATTTTCAACAACTGTACGATACTTTTCATCAATTTTCGGCTTGAGAGATTTTGCTATATAATCTGCATACAAATCTCCTTCTCCACCTCTAATTGATAAATCCTCATAATCCAATCCTTCTGGGGTAACACCTTTCCAAGGAGAATATTCGTCCCATCTATGGAACTCCCCATTATCAATGCCTACCACAATTATAGATGGAATTTTACCTTCCAAAATCAATTTATCTAAAGTTTTATGAACATGCCAAGCATCACCAAATGCTGACCCATCATTTTCATACAAATTTTGCGCATCATGCATATATAGCACAGGAAATTTTGCCTCCAAATCTACAAAATATTGCTCTGGCAAATACACTTTTATTGTACGATTTCTCTGTAACTGTGAAATATAATCTTCAAAAATTTCAATCGTTCCCACCAAAAAACCTCCTTTTATTCCGTTGCTAATAAAGACTCCCATTCAGTAATTGCAATCTGTACCATCTTCACCAAATAATCTAAATCCAAATGGTGATAAGAAAGTATACCCATTATATCCATTTGCCATATCCGTTGCAAAAGCAAACTTATTATTTATAGGTTCGTTAAATGTTTCGGCAAACTCAAATAACTCCTCAAACGTTTCAACTGGAGTATCCACCAAATCTTTATTTTATTATAGAAGAATGCTAAAGTTTCTATAGAAACAGGTATGCCATATGCAACCCCATCTTATTAAGTAAATCCTATAAACTCCACGCTTTGTATATAATTAACAACAAAAAAGACCACTATCCACAAAGAACAGTAGCCTTTTTTATATTAAAAAAAACTTCTCATCAAGCCTCTAGCACACACACGTACCAATTAGCCCCATCAAATAATTAGCACTAATATCAGTAATACTATCAAATCCACCATCAAGCGCAACAGGTACAACCATCATACCAGCAGACTTAGCGGCCATAACTCCAGCCTCAGCATCTTCAATAACAATACATTCGCAACACTCAACACCAGCCATATTAGCTGCCATAACAAAAACATCTGGGTCAGGCTTAGCATGAGTAACCATATTTCCATCAACAATAGCATCAAAATAATCTGTAATACCAGTCTTTTCCAAAACAAACATTACATTTTTACTTGCAGACCCAACAGCCATCTTAACACCAGCCATCTTCAAATCTTTAAGAAGTTCCAAAACTCCATCAAGTAAATGTACATCTTCTTCTACCATTCTCAAATAGATATCATTTTTGCGACCAAGAACACGCTCTCTACCTTCCTTGCTCAAGCTCAAATTAGCCATCTCACATAGCATATCCATACAATCTATACGGCTAACCCCTTTAAAAGCCTCGTTATCAATCTCACTAAATACATATCCAAATTCACGTGCAACTTCTTTCCAAGCTAAGTAGTGAAACTTTGCAGTATCAACCAATACACCATCTAAATCAAAAATTACCATCATAGACTACACCTCCAATAATTTGCCACCAACAATAATGGAAACAGCTTCACCACTAATATTTTTTAAGTCAACTTTTCCATTTTCAATTTTAATTTCTAAACGACGACCCAAATAATAAAATCCAAATTTCAATTTAGTAATCTCCTCTGGTAACTTAGGATTAATATGAAGTACACCACCAATCATTCTAAATCCAGCAAATCCATACACAACGCATTGCCAAACTCCACCATAAGAAGCAGCATGAACCCCATCATCACAACTATGCATCTCCTGACTAATATCAATCATAGTAGCCCTAGAAAATAACTCATACCCATAATCAAAATAACCAATGTCATTTGCTAATATTGCATAAGAACTAAGACTCAAACTAGAGTCATGCAAGCAAAATGGCTCATAATAATCAAAGTTAGCTTTCTTTATATCATCAGAAAACTTCTCTCCAAATAGCAAAAATAAAACCATAACATCAGCCTGCTTTGATACTTTTAGTTTGCTAATTTGCTCCATATTATAATCTTGTGAAATAGTCGCAACCAAAGAAGCTTCCTTATATTTAGTCAAATCAATCTCAGGTAAATTTCTATACGAACTATCTTGATTGATAATCAAATCTTCATCAGGCGTTGAAATATATACTTTTTCATAACGCAACTTAATATCATTAATTACATCACAAATTCCAGTTTTTAAATCAATCTCTATAAGTAAATTTGGATTTTTGTGCAAAATTTCATTATAACAATCAATCGCATACTCCATATTCCATTTAGCCAAATAATTAGTATACATATTATCATCAACGTGTTCACAATATTCATCTGGCCCAATTACATCACAAATATGCAACAATCCATCATCACCATCTTCAAGCCTAGAATTCCAAAACTTGGCCGTTTCAAAAATAATCTCATATCCAAACCTACACATAAAGTCATCATCGCCAGTAAAATTTCTGTACAAATAAACACCAAACGCTACATCAGCCACAATATGTATTTCAATATCTCCAGTAATTACTTTTGCAGGCTCGCCACTAAATACATCAACGCCAGAAAACTTTGGCGTAACCTCTCCATCATCAGGGTTTGCAGACTCCCAAGGAAACATTGCCCCACAATATCCATTTAGCTTTGCCTTCTCCCTAGCCCCATCAAGTCCCAAATATCGATATTCCAAAAGACTACGTGCAGCTAAAGGATTTTGCACAATAAACCTTGGCAACAAAAATACTTCTGTATCCCAAAAAGTATGTCCTTTATACCCCTCTCCCGAAAGCCCCTTAGCGCCAATATTCATGCGATTATCATGCGCAGGTGTCATTACAAACATATGATACAAGGCATAATTTAATGACAACTGGTCTATATAATTTTTAGATTTAATTTCAATATAATCATTCTTCCACAACTTCAAAAATAATGCCTCAGCACTACGCAAAAATAACCCTTCATATCCAAGCTTCATATTCTCACGCAAAATCTCATAATACTGACCATCAACTACATCTTTATCAATCGAAGTATAATAAGAAACATACTTCTCAAATATCAACTCACTACCAACCTCAAAATTAAACTCACCAAAAACACTCTTACGCCCCATCTTAGGCTTTGGCAAATCAAAAATCTCCTCACCATCAACAAAAGTTCTATGCCCAACATTTACAAATACATCAATGTTAGATTGAGAAGTTTTTGTATGTGAAACTATAAATTCCCTCTCATAAAATCTACGCATCACATCAATAAAATGAGCGTCTCCAGAGTTTGTAACTTTACCATCAATTCCAGAAACTACAACAATATTTGCACTTTTAATCAACGGAATAACTTTGATTTTACTAGCCCCAAGATGAATATTATCAGCCGAAATAAATCTTCTCATCTCAAATTCAAACTCATTATCACAACTTCTAAACTTAAACGAACGAACAAGTTCACCAGTTTTTAAGTTTAGCGACTTGTTATAATCTGATACATTTTCTCTTGTCAAAAAAAATCGAACTCCCTCAATAAAAATATCCAAAGAAAACGCATCAGCCACGTTAGGAAGCTCTGTCACCTCATCAAAATATTTATTAAAAGTACCTGCAATAAAAGTATTTACAACCCTCAAAGGATATTTCTCTTCAGCATAAGCACGCACGCAAATATACCCATTCCCTTGGCACATAATACTTTCGGTTTTATTCAAACTCATCTCATCAAAACTATCTTCACCAATTATAAATTCTCCATCATAAACAATCATACAACACCCCATCTTTCATTACACAAACCTCAATTTTACTCTCAACTCTCTTATACGAAACATCAAATAAACTCTCACCAACCAACAAATTCTCAATCTTCACAAATGACAACTCACTCGGTAACTTAGGATTTAAAATTAGTGTACCATTTGGAGCATCAGGCTCAATCCCCAAAATGCATCTCAAATATACATTGTGAATGCCATACCCTGACCATAACTGCATAAAACACCCATCATCAGGTAAAATTTCACTAATACAATTTGGAACATCAACTCCATAACAATCCACCAACTTATTCAAAAGCGAATATGCAAAATCCACATCATTATTACAAGCAAATACTTCAGCCAACACTCCTGTATTAATTGACATAGATTTATTTAAACAATAAATATCCTCGCCAAATTCTTCTTTATCATCAACCATACAACCAAGCTTCATACCAAAATCATTAAAAAATCTCTTTTCCTTCATCTTGGATACACCAACCGAAACAATTTCTTGTGGCACAAAACTTTTTGCATATGGCAACACACAAACCCAATTGTTAAGAACAACAGGAATTAACTCATCAGAAGGTATAATCTCATCAAAATATTCCGACATTTTCTTTGATAACAAATTCGTATTTTTAATTGAATTTATCAATATATCCCGATTGCTCATAATCTCATCATAGGAACACAAAATATCTCCAAAAAACTGCTGCTGCTTACAATAAAATTTCTCAACAATTTCTGTTGCCAAATTATCACGCATTATATTATAATTATGCACAACATCAAACACATCACTCATCTTCCCTATTGCATCATAAGCATCAACCATCAAAACGGCAATATCAATAACTCTCCCAGAAAGCCCAATAACTTCCACAATACCCGAACCTTTTGGACACAACGAGCCTTCTTCCACAAAACTACCAGCCCATTCCATACCCATCACGCAAAACTCAAACATTTCTTGCAAAAAAACCTTATCTCCAGTCCACTTATAAACCTCCCAAACAGCACATACAAAATGAGGAGTTTCTTGCAAATTTCCATCACCATACACAACCCCAAGTGGCGAAACTTCATGAATAACTCGACCATTACCATTGTGAGAAAGCGAAATATTGCGCAACAACCTTAAAGTTTGCTTACACATCTCATGTTGACCAGCAACCAAAGCACCATAAACTCCATACGCACTATCGCACCCAAAAAACCAAGGAAAATCAGGAAACCCAGCAGTAAAACCTTCTCCAATACCATCAATTTTTTGAATTAACATATCATAAGTAATTTTTAACCCATTAAAAGCATCATCAAATAAAGCATCAGAACTAACCAAATGGCTCATATTCAAAATATTATTACGACGTTCCATTTGAGATTTAATTAATGGCTCTATATCCAAATCACAACTTTTGCCAACCAAAATTCGACCAACACCTTCAAACTTTATTTTAACCTCAAAAAAATTATCTTTTGGTAAAACCTCTGCTATTGCTCCTTCAACCAAAACCTCAAAACTAACATCTAATGCACCAAACGCAATATGGTTTGTATCTACTGAAATTAGCTTTGTATCTCCCAAATCCGAACCAGTCCAGCAACTTTCAATTTTGATAGGTAACACAACTTCACAGCTCCCATTAACATCAATAACTACCAACGGAGTATTATCCAAAGCACTAATTTTTATATTAAATCCATCATATAAAAACGACCCACAACTTCCATCAAAAGTGTATGCAGAGGCGCTAACTTGCTCATTATTAACCAAAACCCTAAATCCATCTGAAATTCTATATGGTTGAGCAAAAATCCCACTCATCTTTCCTTCAACATGAAACCCAAGAGGAACAAAAGTCCCATCTTGTTTTCCAATAACGTAAGCACAATTTGAAGCAATCACAAAATTTTTCATAACTATATCACTCCTTAATCCCTGAAGATGTTACACCTTCAATAAAATATCTTTGGAATATTAAAAACACAACAATCATGGGTGCAGATAATAACATTGCTCCTGCCATAGTTTGATTTGGAAACGAGAAATATTGGCTATTTAGAGAGGCCATACCAACTGGTAATGTATACATATCACGTGATGTAATAAGTAAATTTGGCATCAAAAAGTTATTCCAACTTCCCATAAAAGACATTATCGTAATAGTTGTTAGTGCTGGCTTTGCAAGAGGCAAAACTATCTTAAAGAAAGTTCCAATTTTACTTAGACCATCAAGCTCTGCCGCCTCCTCAAGACTCGCAGGAAACGACATGAAAAATTGGCGCATCATAAAAATATTAAAAGCATTAAATACAAATGGAACGATAAGTCCAACGTAACTATTTACAAATCCAAAACGATTTAGGAGCATATATTGAGGTATCATTGTAATTTGACCTGGTATCATCATAACCCCAAGAATACACATAAAAATTAAGTTTTTGCCCGCAAAATCAATGCGTGCTAATGCATATCCAGCCATAGTGCTTAGTAATACGCCCAAAATAGTTACCGATACAGCAATTACAAAACTATTAAAGTACCAACGTGTAATATCGTTTTTTACAATCAAATCCACATATGCCGAAAAACTCAAATTTGATAAGTCAAAATTTAGTTTATACGCCTCACGGGTAGGTCTTAGCGAAGTATAAAATGCCCAAAGAAACGGAAATAACGCAACAACAGCGTAACCCATCATAATAGCATAAACTACAATTTTCATCGGTAAAGAAGTTTTTTTATCCATAAACTAAGCCCCCTTTCTCTCAAGACGCTTTGGACGTACCTCAAAGAAATATCTTTGCAACATAGTAAGTGTAAAGATAACAACAAATAATACAACTGCAACTGCCGACCCATAACCCAATCTATTTTCTCCAAAAGCTTTATTATAAAGATATAAAACTACTGTAGTTGTAGAGCCAAGTGGTCCACCAACTCCTCCAGAAATAATATAAGCTTGGTCAAACATCTGCAAAGTACCAATCATTCCAACTACAACAACAAACATAGTTTTTTCGCTAAGAAGAGGTACTGTAATATAAAAAAATCTCTGAAGTGGAGAAACCCCATCAATTTCAGCCGCCTCATAAACTTCCCCAGGGATATCTTGTAGCCCTGCCAAAAATACTAACATCTGCGTCCCTACTGTAGACCAAATAGCCATCAACATAGCAAGTGGTAATGCATATCTTGGGTCATTAAACCAACTAACTGGCACAAATCCAAAATTTGCAAGAAACCTATTTACAATCCCATTTGTATTAAACAAAAACATAAACATACTAGCAGAAGCAACAGCCGAAGTTACTGCCGGCACATAATATGCTACCCTAAAAAACGTTTGCCCCTTAATTTTTTGGTTTGCTGCCGTTGCTAATAATAATGAAATGGCAGTCTGTACAGGAACAACGACTATACTATATTTAAACGTATTATACAAAGCTTGATGAAAATATGGGTCCTTCAAAAGCTCCACATAATTTTCAAACCATATAAATGTGGCTTCTTGTGGTTTTAACATATTGTACTTTTGAAAACTTAGCCCAAACGAAAAAATTGCAGGCCCAACAATAAAAACCAACATCAACGCCACAACAGGAAACACCAACAACCACCCAGCAACATTACTTTGAAATTGCTTACTTCTTTGTTTCATACGCCCCCTCCTCTCCTAAAAATTTATTTAAAAATTATTGGTTTGCCAAAGCTTTATCAATATTTTCCTGTGCCGCATCAAAAGCACCTTGCACTGTTGAATTTGGATCAAGAAGTATACGCTCCATAGCTTTAGCCGCCTCATCAACAACAGTAGCTGAAATTATCCCATAATTAAATTCACTAGCAATAGGAGCTTGCTCAACAAATACTTTATAATCTGGCCAATTTTCTAAAAAAGTAATAAGAGTAGAGTTTCTTGATGGAATAGCACGCCCAGACTCAGCAATCAACATCTGTTGGTTAGTATCTGTTAAAAATCTAATAACATCTCTTGCAACATCTGGATTATCAGTATTGTTTGACATAGAATATGCAACCGTAAACTGCATAGAAGCTGGCACTTCTTTATACGGGATTGGCACAACTCCATATTCCATATCTGGTGCTTGCTCCATAAGAGCCTGTATCATCCAGTTTCCTTCTATAGTCATAGCCGCCATATCCATAGTAAAAGCATCACCAGTCCAATTTACACCCAGTTGTTGTGGAGTTTTTGCATATCCAGCTTCAAATAACCCAATCCAATATTCATATGCTTCTATATTTTTTGGATTATTAAAGGTTGGCAACCCATCATCACTCATCATAGAGCCACCATTAGAATAGAAAAACGGCTGAACTCTATCAATTCCATTTTGCAAAGTCAACCCAACAACTCCATTCCCCGTTAACGCCTGTGCCGTTTTCTCCAAATCGTCCCAAGTTTCTGGAGGAGTTAGCCCAGCATCTTCAAACATTTCCACGTTATAATACAATGCAAGCGTTGAAAAATCTTTAGGAACTCCATACAAAGTACCATCAGGTCCTCTAAATGCATCTAATAATGCTGGCTCAAAATCTGCAATATCAGCAGCAGAAAGCGCCTCATCAAGTGGAGCTAACTTATTTGTATCAATAAATTGCGCAACTTGGAATAAATCCATATAAAAGATATCTGGTTCATCATTAGCCACCATTCTAATTTTGAGAGTTTCCCAAATATCCCCAGCAATTGGCTCAACTACCAATTTAACATGAGGATTTTCTTTCATATACGCACTTGCTTGTGCCGTTACTAAGTCAACCTCCAACGGGTCGGCATATGTAGCAATTGTAAGAGTAACTTGCTCCTTAGCTGGAGTTACTACCTCTTCTTTTTCTTTATCATCATTAGTTGTTACTGAAGCTGGTGTAGTTTGAGAAGTATCATTTCCACACCCAACAGATACAATTGATACAGCACAAACTAGTAATAATGACATACACTTTTTAAACATTTTCATAATCATTCCCCCTTATTTCTATTTCGCAAACGTTATGGCTACTATATATTTAGTATATAAGTCCAAATATTATTTGTCAATACGTTTTTATCTATTGCATATTAAACATATTACTAAAAAATATTCTTGTGTTTTAGGCTAAATCTACAAAGTAAATTTAATATTTAGATATTATATACACAATTTCATTTTTTTACCTTACAACATAAACAAAAAAATAGATATAAACTCTATTATCTAGTTTATATCTATATATTTATATGCTGTCCCTTAGTTGCATTTCACAATTTAATATAACAGTTGGGTTAACTTGTTCTTTATTTTCGATTTGAATTAACAATTTTGCTGCCTCAAAACCTTTATTAAAGCTATATTGTTTAACAGTGCTAAGCTTTGGCGTTACATATCTACTAATTGGAATATCATCAAACCCCATAACTGCAATATCATCTGGGATAACCTTTCCAATACTCAAAATAGCCTCCATACACCCAATCGCCATATAGTCACTAATACAAAAAAACGCATCAATTTCTGGATTTTGTTGTAATAAATATAAAGTTTTTTCATATGCTACACTTTGCCTAAAATCTGCATCAACAATATAATTTTCCTTAATCGGAAGCTTCTTTTTAGTTAGTGCAATCCGATATCCTGCCTCCCTTTCTATAGACACAACTGCATGAGGACTACCCGTTAATAATGCTATATTTTGCTTTCCAGAATTAATAATAGCCTCCACTGCTTGTGTGCAATAGTGAGTATTATTAACGATTACACTACCTTTATTCTCACCATTAATAGGAATATCAATACACACCATATTACAAGTTATCGAAAGTAATTCTTGAAATTTTGGGTCATCATATTCAAATCCATAAAGTATGGCATTTCTTATTCCACGCTCCCTAAAAAATTGTACATAAGATTTTTCTGTTGGTTGCAAAATGTATATTATTACTTCATATCGTTTTTCATTTGCATACTTATTAACACCATTAATCATTGCATAAAATTCATTGTGTTCTAACATATTGTCTTCATCTGTAAAGCCTTGCACCACAAAATCAATCCTATTAGATACTCCCATTACTAACCTATGAGCCGAAATATTTTTTACATATCCAAGTGAATTTGCAATATCTTCTACCTTTTGTTTTGTTTCTTTGCTTACATCGTCATGGTCATTTAAGGCTCTTGAAACTTGAGCTACAGAAAGACCAGCTTCTTTAGCAATATCTTTTAAAGTAATCATATTTTCTCCTAAACGTTTTGGAAACATTTTAATTCCAAATTTTATCTCTTCTTATTTTATATGAGCAAAGAAAGATTGTCTAGTATCATTTATTATCCAACAAAACTTTATACCACTTTATTGCATATATTTTAAACATTATGCAAAAACTTAATATAGATAAATAATATTTCTTCCTTATTAATAGAGGTTGTACAAAAAAGGAGAATTGCATGGGTAAACTGAGTCAAGAACTTATCGGTAAAAACTGCCGAGTTATTATGTTGGGCATTTGGGATATTAAAGGTATTATTTTAGATATTGATGAGGATTGGATTAAAATTGAAAAACAGAAAAGTGGTAAGGTGATTATTCAACGTCGCCAATTAGTAAGTAGTATCACTCGAATAGCATAATGATTTAATTTTTTGATGTTCCACGGGGAGCTTTTTGATTTATCCTCGTAGGAACATTGTTGTGCCATGCACAGGAAACTACAAATAATTTTCCAATTATTTACAATTAAATAAATTTAAAAATTATTTACATATTATATTATAACATTAGAAAAATCATGGTAAAATAAATTTAAATTACTAGTATTGTTAGCGTAAAATATAAATTTTATTTTTAATTATTAAACAGGAGGTCAACTTTATGTATCCCATAGATTTACACGTTCATTCTACTATGTCCGACGGAACATTTACCCCACGAGAAATTGCATTTTATGCAAAAGCCAAAGGTCTACAAACTATTGCGCTTACCGACCATGACACTATTTCTGGGGTTCTGGAATGCCAAGAAGCTGGCAACCTTGTAAACCTTAAAGTTATCGCTGGAATTGAATTTAGCGTTAATTATTTTGATAAAGAAGTCCATATGTTGGGATATTTTATAGATATTCATAACGAAAAACTTACTTCTCATCTTGAAAATCTGGTAGTTAGCCGCCATGAGAGAAACCTAAAAATGCTTGAGAAGCTAGGAGAACTCGGGTTTCCGATGGAATATAGTGATATTGCAACTTCTGAGAAAAACGCACTTCTTACAAGAGCTCATTTTGCTCAAGCTATGCTTAAAAAAGGGTATGTTAAAAATATTGATGATGCATTTAATCTATATCTTGGCAACGGTAAACCTGCTTTTATCCCTCGTGAACACGTTGATTTTAAAGAGTGCATTGATTTAATTCATGAAATTGGAGGGGTTGCCGTTATTGCTCACCCTGGGTTATACAAATCTTTTACTGATGAAAAGTTGGACAAGTTTATCAAAACTTTGGCTGAAGCTGGACTTGATGGAATTGAAACGATTTATCCAAAATACAGCAAGGAGCAAGAGGAAGAATTTTTATATTTATGCAAAAAATATAATCTTCTCCCAACTGGTGGTAGTGATTTTCATGGAGAAAATAAAAAGGATTTAGACATCGGTAAAGGTTATGGGAAAACATTTGTACCATCAACGCTTTTAGATGCATTGGAAACTTTACTATAATTTGGAATTAAATTCACATTTTTTGGAAATAATTAATACTAATGAATAAGCACATTTTTTAGGAGGAAATTTATGTTACACAAAACTATCTATTTAAACGAAATTTTTTCGAGCTTGGACACTGCTACAACTTGCCCAACTCTTGATATTTATATGCAAAATCGAAGTGCTAAAATTGATGCAAATCGTAAACGCCCATGTATTATTATTTGCCCAGGAGGTTCATATATGTACACTTCTGATAGAGAAGCCGAGCCAGTTGCTATGCATTTTCTTGCACACGGATTTAATGCGTGTGTACTTAGATATAGCACCCTACCAAATCAATTTCCACGCCAATTGTTAGAGCTTTCTGCTACAATTGCACACATTCGCCGAAATAGTGATGAGTGGGGAGTTGAGCCAGAACAGATTGTAGTTCTGGGATTTTCAGCAGGTGGACACCTAGCAGGAAGTATTGGAGTACATTGGGATAAAGATTTTGCAACTGAGGGGTTAGAACTTTTGCCTGAAGAAAATAAGCCAAATAAATTGGTTCTTTGCTATCCACTAATTAGTACAGACCCAAATTTATATGCATTGCCGGCACAAGCTCAAATGTTGGTAAAAACATTTTCCCCATTAAATTTTGAACAAGAAATTTCCTTAGAAAATCATGTAAGCGAAAATACTCCACCTACATTTCTATGGCATACACTAGATGATGTTATAGTAAATGTTGAAAATAGTTTTAAGTTTGCTTTAGCTCTTAGAAAAAATAACGTGCCACTTGAAATGCATATTTATCCACAGGGAGTTCATGGACTTAGTTTGGCTACTACACAGACTACTCATGAAAATAATTTGGATTTGATTGATGAGCATATTAATTCTTGGGCTGACCTTGCTAGTGAATGGATTAAACGATATTAAAATTTTATTTTTAGGATTAATTTTTACAATTTGTAGAGGTTAATCCTTTTTATTGTCCCAAAAATATCTTGTACATATCAAGGTTAAATATGAATATCAATTTAAACCTTATAGTAGAAGCTATAGGGTTTTTTTGTTATAATTAAAGTCAGATTTGCAATAATAATAAATGAGTGGATTTGTGACGAGATATTATTATAAGGAGTGAGGTGACGATGAAAAAGAATTTACAGACTGAAAAGCGAAATTATTTATTAGATAATTTAAAAGGATTATTAATTTTTCTAGTTGTTTTTGGACATTCTATTGAGATTGCAAAAAATAACTCTGTGTTAATAGAAACAATATATATATTTATTTATCTATTTCATATGCCAGTTTTCGTATTTGTATCAGGATATTTTTCCAAAAATGTTGAGAAAAGTAGAAGTAAAGCATTTAGAAGTTTTTTTGTGCCATTTTTAATTTTTAATACTATTTGGAACGGCTTATCTTCAATTGCTCTTGGGTTTGAAAGCTTCTCATTTCTTACTCCAGGGTGGGCGTTGTGGTATTTGATGAGTATGTTTTTGTGGAGAATTTCGTTAAAAGATTTAATAAAAGTTAGATTTATTTTTCCTCTTAGTATAATTGTTGGGGTTGGTGCAGGGCTATTTAGCGAATTTGGAGTAATTTTATCACTATCAAGAACATTAGTATTTTTACCATTTTTCCTAGCAGGATTTTATACTACAGAGCAACAATTATTTAAACTTAAAGAGTCAAATTTATTTTTATCAATATGCATTTTTATATTTACAATAACAGTTTCTATGTGGCTTGGGCAAACACATATTATTCCGGCAGAATTTTTGTATGGAAATAGCTCTTTTACAAATTATCCTATGTCAATTTGGGTTGGTATTTTAGCTAGACTTTCCCTTTATATAGTTGGATTTTTATTTGTATTTGTGCTAATTAATTTTGTTCCATCACGGTACACGTTTTTTAGCCAGATAGGTTCTAATACATTTTCGGTATATATTTTACATACGTATTTAGTTGGACTAGTATTCATTGCAAATTCTTATATTTCATCGCCAAATCTTCAACTTATACTATGTTTTGTAACTTCAATTATTATAACCTATATATTATCTAGGAATATCGTAACTAAATATTTCACTAAATCTATAGATAATTTTTTAAAATTTTTTAGACCAAAACAATCTTTCTAATCAAATTTCAAAAAGCTAAGAACCCCTTGAGGCTCTTAGCTTTTTATTTAATTTTTGAAGTAACTAACTGCACCTTTAAAAATGGGGTTATAATCATGTTTTTTAACATTTTTATACAAGTGATTTCCTGAACGTTCATCATGACCCATCTTACCAAATACTCTACCATCTGGAGAAGTAATACCTTCAATATTCATAACTGAAGCATTTGTATTGTAGTCTATTATTGGTGAATTATCATCAATCCCTACATATTGAGTAGCAACTTGACCATTTTCAATAAGCTTTGATAATACTTGTTCATTAGCAACAAAACGCCCTTCCCCATGAGAAATTGGAACGCTATATTCATCTCCAACATTTGTATACATCAACCATGGAGAATGGTTTGCACATACTTTTGTATGAACCAAACGTGATTGGTGACGTGAAATTTTATTAAATGTTAATGTTGGATTATTTTCGTTTGGCTCAACAATTTCTCCAAAAGGTACTAATCCTAATTTAATTAATGCTTGGAAACCATTACAAATTCCTAACATTAGACCATCGTCTTCTTTTAGGAAAGTATGAACAGCATCTTTAATTTTCTCATTTCTAAAGAAAGCTGTAATAAATTTTCCTGAACCGTCTGGCTCATCTCCACCACTAAATCCTCCTGGAAGTGCGATAATTTGAGATTGCTTAATTTTCTCTTCCATAATTTTTAATGACTCATTAATTCCCTGAGGAGTTAAGTTATTAATTACAAAAATATCAGCTTTTGCACCTTCTCTTTCAAATGCATATGCTAAATCATATTCACAGTTTGTCCCTGGGAATACTGGAATTAATACTTTTGGAGTTGCAAAATTAGTTTTAACTTTTAGTGTAGAAGATTTTGTTGAAGTTATTGGAGTAACTTTTTGAGTATCTTCTTGCGTTTGAGTTTTATAAACTGGCTCTAAAGTTTGTGTCCAAATTGATTTTAATTCTTCAATTGTCCATTTTTCTTCTGCAAAAATAATTTCCTTATTTGAAGTAGTTTCTCCAATAAGAACTCCTAATTCAATTTCTTCAGTAGCTTCTACGATAATACTACCATATTGCTGTTTGAATAATGAATTTGAGTTTACATTAATTGTAGCCCCGATATCATTTCCAAAAGCCATTTTTGAAATCGCCTCACAAATTCCACCTTTTCCAACTGCGTATGCTGATACAATTTTTCCAGCTTTAATTAATGTGTGAATTTGAGCAAAGTTTTCCATCATCACTTTTGCATCTAACAATCCATCAGCTTTCACTGGAGCTTCGATATTATAAATTTTGCTATCAGTATTTTTAAACTCTGGTGAAATAATATCATTTGTATCTGCCACACAAATTGAGAAAGAAATTAATGTTGGAGGAACATGTAAATTTTCAAATGTCCCAGACATAGAGTCCTTTCCTCCAATTGCAGGAACTTTAAAATCAATTTGAGCCTGTAATGCTCCTAATAAACTAGCAAATGGAAGCCCCCAGTTTTTAGGGTCAGTGCCTAATTTTCTAAAGTATTCTTGATATGAAGACCAACATTTTTCAATATTTCCACCAGTAGCTACAAGTTTTGCAAGCGAGTCTACAACGCTATAGTATGCCCCATAAAATGGAGTTTGCTCTGATAAATGAGGGTCAAATCCATATGCCATAACGCTACAAGTATTAGTTTCACCTTCTACAGGAATTTTTGCAGCCATAGCTTGAGTTGGTGTTAATTGATTTTTTCCACCTAATGGCATCAACACAGAATTTGCTCCAATTGTAGAGTCAAATTTTTCAATTAATCCACGTTTTGAAGCTATATTAATATTACTGATAGTACTTTCAACGTATTCTCTTGTAGATTGTACATCTGATTGAGTTGGTAATTCTGTATGAGCAACTTCTACATTGATATGCTTTTTAGCACCATTAGAATTTAAGAAATCTCTACATAAATCAACAACTTTATCCCCTTGCCAAACCATAGTTAAACGGTGTTTATCAGTAACTTTTGCAACTTCTGTAGCTTCTAAATTTTCTTTGTTTGCAAGTTCAATAAACTTTTGTACATCTTTAGCCTCAACTACAACTGCCATACGTTCTTGTGACTCACTAATTGCAAGCTCTGTAGCATCAAGTCCTTCATATTTTTTAGGAACTGTATCTAAATTGATATCCAAACCATCTGCAAGTTCACCAATTGCAACACTTACACCCCCAGCACCAAAGTCATTGCAACGTTTAATTAAAGTTGTTACTTCCTTATTTCTAAATAAACGCTGGATTTTTCTTTCTTCTGGAGCATTTCCTTTTTGAACTTCTGCCCCACAATCAGCAAGAGAAGCTACTTCATGAGATTTTGAAGAACCTGTTGCACCTCCACAACCATCACGACCAGTTTTTCCACCTAGTAAAATAATTACATCACCATTTTGTGGAACTTCTCTTACTACATTTTCTGCAGGTGCCGCACCTACAACTGCTCCTACTTCAAGATGTTTTGCCACGTATCCATCATGATAAACTTCATCAACTAATCCTGTTGCCAAACCAATTTGATTTCCATAAGAACTATAACCATCAGAAGCTACAACAGCAATTTTACTTTGAGGCAATTTTCCTTTTAAAGTTTGAGTAACTGGCGTTAGAGGATTTCCTGAACCAGTAACACGCATCGCCTGATAAACATAACTTCTTCCTGATAATGGGTCACGAATTGCTCCACCTAAACAAGTTGCAGCTCCTCCAAAAGGTTCAATTTCTGTAGGGTGATTGTGTGTTTCATTTTTGAACATAAGTAACCAAGGCTGAGTTACACCATTTACATCTACATCAATTTTTACACTACAAGCATTAATTTCTTCAGACTCATCTAAATCAGTAACTGCTCCTACAGATTTTAGATATTTTGTACCGATACAAGCAATATCCATCAAAGTAATAGGTTTATCTTTCCCAGCATATAACTTTTCACGGATAGCTAAATATTCCTCAAAAGCTTTTTGGATTACTTCATTTTCTATAGAAATTTCTTCTAAAATTGTTGTAAAAGTTGTATGTCTACAATGGTCTGACCAATACGTATCAATCATTTTAATTTCTGTAATTGATGGGTCACGGTTCTCTTTTTTAAAGTACTCTTGGCAGAACTGAACATCAGCCAAATCCATTGCCAATCCTTGAGCTTTTAAGAATTCCGATAATTGTTCATCAGTATAGTTAATAAATCCTGTAAAACGCTCAACCGTAGTCGGAATATTTATTTCTACATCTAAAGTTTTTGCAACCTCAAGACTTGCACGCATACTTTCAACTGGGTTAATCACATAATTTACTATAGTTTCAAATTGTTCATTAGTTAAATTTCCCCACAAATAAATTACTTTTGCAGTACGAACTATAGGTCTTTCCCCTTGAGTAATAAACTGAATACACTGCGCACAAGAATCTGCTCTTTGGTCAAATTGTCCTGCTAAATATTGAACAGCAAATATTCTTCCATCATGAGCCGGCAATTTATCATACGAATTATCAACTTGTGGTTCTGAAAATACTGTAGGAATACATTTTTTAAATACTTCCTCAGAAATATGCGAAACTTCATATCTATTAAAAATTTGTAATTTTTCTAGTTCCTCAATCTTTAATGCAGACTTAATATCTTTTAGCATTGCATTATCTTGCTCAGCAAATTCTCTCTTTTTAGTAGAATAAACGCTATAAACCATTTAGTTTGCCTCCTTAATTTCTAGGGCTTTTTTCCCAATATCTGTACGGTAGTGCATATCTTCAAAATTAATTTTAGTGATTTTATTGTAGGCTTCATTTATCGCACCTTGCAAAGACTCTGCCACAGCTGTTACACCAAGTACTCGACCACCATTTGTAACAATTTTCCCATCTACAAGAGCAGTTCCTGCATGAATAATTCCATCTACTTCATTAAGACCAGTAATTTCTTTACCTTTTTCATAATTTTGTGGATATCCACCAGAAGCTACAATTACACACGCTGATGATGCATTTTTGTTATGAACTGGCACTTCTTCAAGACGTTCTTCAATTACAGATAAGAAAATATCCACCAAATCTCCTTCTAAAAGAGGTAAACAAACTTGAGTTTCTGGATCTCCAAATCTACAGTTGTACTCAATAACATAAGGTTCACCATCACAAATCATTAAACCAAAGTATAATGTTCCTTTAAACTTACGACCTTCATTATTCATAGCGTGTAAAGTTGGCCAGAAAATTCTCTCCATAGCTTTTCTCTCAACTTCTTCTGTATAACATGGATTTGGTGCTACAACTCCCATTCCTCCAGTGTTTAAGCCTTTATCTCCATCAAAAGCACGTTTATGATCCATAGAACTAACCATAGGTTTAATTGTTTTTCCATCTGTAAATGCTAAAACAGAAACTTCAACTCCAGTTAAAAAGTCTTCAATTACTACTTGTTGACCACTTTCTCCAAACGCATTTTTAAGCATCATATCTTTAAGTGCCACTAATGCATCACCCTTTGAATTTGCAATAATTACACCTTTTCCTAGTGCCAGCCCATCAGCCTTAATTACTATTGGAAATTTTGTGTGACATTTAATATAATCTGCCGCTTCATCATGGTTGTTAAATGATGCGTATCCTGCTGTTGGAATATTGTATTTTTTCATTAAGTCTTTAGCAAAAATTTTACTTCCCTCAATAATTGCAGCTGCTTTGTTTGGGCCATAAGCTCTAATTCCTGCGTTTTCAAGGGCATCAACCATTCCTAAAACTAATGGGTCATCAGGAGTTACCACTACTAAGTCAATATTATTTTCACGACTATAATTTACAACTCCATCAATATCAGTTGCTCCAATATTTACAGAAGTCGCCTCTTCATTAATTCCTGCATTACTTGGTGCTACAAATATTTCTGTTTGAGTTTTGCTCTGTTTAAGTTTTTTTACGATAGCGTGTTCACGACCACCACCACCGATTACAAGTATTTTCATAAGTTATCTCCTATTATTAACTAATTTTTAGAAGTTTATTCAACTAACTAAATTTTATTTTAAATATCTATTATAAAAGGAAGAATTTCCAACCTCAAAATTTTTTCTAATCTAAGTATGAAATTCAAAAACCAGTAACTGGCTGGATATGTGCTATAAAATTGAAATCTTCCTTTTGATTTTTCATATCCTCTATTTGAGTATTACCAAACTTTTAAAACTTAAATCATTTTTATAAAAAATTTTTTAAAGCTCTAATTTATTCTGGTATGCAAACTTGCTTTTGAAAACCCTAAAATATATGGGCGCTCTAACACAATTGTATTAGATAAACGCCCTATATTTATTGTATACAAATTAAAATTCCATTTTCATTTTGTATAACATTTCTATAAAATCTAATGAGTCCATTTAATGCATTTCTCATTTCGTGCTTTAAATATTTATCTGTTGAGTACCACCTTTGAGGAAAAATATAGTTCGCCTTTAAATCATCTTCCCAACCATTGTAAAAAAACAATTCTTGATTTACCGACCTCAAAAGTTTCACTTGATTAACTAATTCAGGATATTTCAAAACTCCCCAAACTGGAAAATCTTCACTAGTATTTAAAATTTCGCCTAAAATTGCTTTACCCATTAAGTTTTGAGACATAAATTCGCCTGTTAATAAAAAGTTTAGAGGTTGCCAAAGGGTTGCTACCCCTCGATAATTGTTGTATTTATCCAAGTTTTGATTTACGATAGTTAATAGATGATGGTTTGTTGTACAATCGTTTAAAAAAACTTTGTTTACTTCTAAATAAACAGCTTTCATGTTATTGCGCATTTGCATAATCAAAAATCCTTAGTGTTTAAAGTGTCGCATATCCGTAAATACCATAGCAATTCCATGCTCATCACAAGCTTTTATGCTATCTTCATCACGAATTGAACCTCCTGGTTGAATAATTGCTGTAATTCCTGCTTGTGCTGCTGATTTTACACAATCATCAAATGGGAAAAATGCATCTGAAGCCATTACTGAACCTTGTGCGTTATCTTTTGCATAACTAATTGCAAGGTCAAGTGCTGTAATTCTGTTAGTTTGCCCAGGCCCAATTCCTGTTGTTGCATTATCTTTTACAAGTGCAATTCCATTAGATTTAGTATGTTTTACAACTCTCCAAGCAATTAAAAGTTGCTCCATTTCCTCTTTTGTAGGTTGGCGTTTTGTTACAACTTTAAGACTTTCTTCCTTATATAAGTCTACATTTAAAGTTTGAACTAATAACCCTCCAGCAACTTTTTTGAAATCTAACATATTATCATTTGGAGTTGCTAAATCTTTAAGTTCTAGCAATCTGATATTTTTCTTTTGAGTTAAAATATCTAAAGCTTCTTTTGAAAAACTTGGTGCAATGATGATTTCTAAAAATGTTTTTGAAAGTTCAGAAGCCGTTTTTTCATCAACTTCTCTATTTAACGCAACAATTCCTCCAAAAATCGAAACTGGATCAGCTTCATAACATTTCATATATGCATCAAAAATATTTTCCGCAACTCCTACTCCACAAGGATTAGCATGTTTAATTGCAACTGCTACAGGTTTTTCATAAGCAAACTCTTTAATTACATCTAATGCACCATTAGCATCATTGATATTATTAAAACTTAACTCTTTTCCATGCAGTTGTTTTGCGTGTGATAAAGTATTTGATGGGTGTCCAATTTCTTTATAGAAGACTGCTTCTTGGTGTGAATTTTCACCATAACGTAAATCTTGAGCTTTTTCAAAAGTCACAGTAAATTTCTCTGGCAATACTTGATTTTGCTTAGTTTGTTTGCGTAAATAACTGCAAATTAAAGTATCATATGCACTTGTGTGTTCAAAAACTTTAAGAGCAAGTTCAAGTTTATCCTCTTGTGTAACACCACCATTTTTTAATCCCGAAATTACTTTTGCATAATCAACTGGATCAACTACTACTGCCACATCTTGCCAATTTTTTGCTGATGCTCTAATCATTGATGGACCACCGATATCAATGTTTTCAATCGCATCTTCAAAAGTAACACCTTCTTTTAAAATAGTTTCTTTAAATGGATATAGATTAATAGCCACTACATCAATAGTTTGAACATCTAATTTTTCAATTTGGCTCATATGCTCAGAGTTTTCACGCATAGCTAAAATTCCAGCATAAATTGATGGGTGTAAAGTTTTTACACGACCATCTAAACATTCTGGAAATTTAGTAACCTCACTAATTCCAATAACCTCAATTCCATTTTCTTCTAAAACTTTTGCCGTTCCACCAGTTGAAATAATATCAAAATCCAGCTCTTTTAAGCTTTTTGCAAATTCGATAATTCCCGTTTTATCTGATACGCTAAGTAATGCACGTTTTTTCATTTTAATTCTCCTATTTTAATTGTTGTTCAAAAATTTTTGGTTTGCAATTTCTCCAATAGCACGAGGTAAAATATCCCATTCTGCCTCTTCCATTACTCGCTTTTGCAACTTTTGAGGGGTGTCACCAGCTTCTACACATACTGCTTTTTGCAAAATAATTTCGCCTCCATCAGTAATTTCATTTACATAATGAACAGTTGCTCCTGTAACTTTTACCCCTTTTTGTAAAGCTGCTTCATGAACTTTTAAGCCATAAAACCCATCTCCACAAAATGCTGGAATAAGCGACGGGTGTACATTTATAATTTTTTTATCAAACTGTTTGACAAAATCTTCACTTAAAATCGTCATAAACCCAGCTAATACAATCAAATCTATCTGATTATCGTTTAAGCAAGTCGCCATAACTTTTTCATATTCTTGATGAGAAGAAAAATCTTTTTTACAAATAACTTTCCCTGCAATATTATGGTTTTTAGCACGCTCTAATGCATAAACTTCAGGCTTACTTGCAATAACAAGTTCAATTTTGCAATGTTCAATAACTTTATTTTCGATAGCATCAATGATAGCTTGTAAATTTGTGCCTCCACCCGAAACTAAAACTGCTATTTTTAACATAATTCAATGCCCTTTTGTCCAGCTATAATTTCACCAATTAAATATGGTTTTTCTCCTTGTGCTTCAAGGATTTCAAGTGTTTTTGTAACATCATTTTCATCAACAATTACAATCATTCCAACACCCATATTAAACGTTCCGAACATATCTTCTTCGCTAATATTTCCTTTTTGAGCAATCAAATTAAATATAGGTAAAACTTGAACTTTTTCTTTTTCGATGCGTGCAACTACATTATCATTTAACGCACGAGGAATATTTTCATAAAATCCACCACCTGTAATATGAGCAATAGACTTTACTTCAACTTCTTTCAAAAGTTCAACAATAGGTTTTACATAAAGTTTAGTAGGAGTCAAAAGTTCTTCACCTATAGTTTTTCCTAATTCTTCAAAATGTTCATTTAAATCACATTCTCCAATATTAAAAATCTTTCTAACTAGAGAAAATCCGTTTGAATGAACGCCTGATGATGGTAGAGCAATAATTTTATTTCCAGCTTGAACATTTTTATTATCTAAAATTTTATTTTTATCAACAATTCCTACTGTAAATCCAGCCATATCATATTCATCTTCATGATAAAAATCAGGCATTTCAGCAGTTTCTCCACCAACTAAAGCACAACCACTTTGCTCACAAGCATCAGCAACTCCAGATACAATTTGAGCTACTTTTTCCGGAATATTTTTTCCAACTGCCACATAATCCAAGAAAAATAATGGTCTAGCTCCTGCACACAAAACATCATTTACGCACATTGCCACACAATCAATGCCTATTGTATCGTGTTTATCTTGTAAAAATGCTAACTTTAATTTTGTTCCAACTCCATCAGTCCCTGAAACTAAAACTGGATTTTGAATTCCTTGTAAATCTAACTCAAATAATCCTCCAAAACCTCCAAGCCCTCCAAGCACACCTTTTGTAAAGGTTTTCTCAACGCTTGCTTTCATCAATTCAACTGCACGGTAACCTGCCTCAACATCTACCCCCGCTGATTTATAACTATTGCTCATTATTTTCCTCCTCAAGCTCAATTGGCATTTCAAATTTATTTTTACGCACATCTTGTGGCACATCTATTGGGTATTTTCCTGTAAAGCAACCTACACAAAAATCACAACTTGCCCCTTGTGGAATTGCTTTAACGTGTTCAACACTTAAATAACCTAAACTATCTGCAAATATTGCTTTTCCAATATCTTCAATTGACATCTTGCACGCAATTAAATTTTCTTTACTATCAATATCCACCCCAAAATAACAAGGATCTGTAAATGGCGGAGCTGAAATTCTTACATGAACTTCTTTTGCACCTGCCTCACGCAATAATTTTACAATTCGTCCACTTGTAGTTCCTCTTACGATAGAGTCATCAACCATTACAACTCTTTTACCTTCAACAACTTCTTTAATTACATTTAGTTTAATTCTCACAGAATTTTCACGCTTTTTTTGTGAATCTTGAATGAAAGTTCGTCCAATATAACGATTTTTGATAAATCCTACATCATAAGGAATTCCACTTTCACGTGAATAACCTAATGCCGCATCTAACCCAGAATCAGGCACTCCAATAACAATATCTGCTTCTACAGGGTGTTCCATTGCAAGGTATTTTCCTGCGAGTATTCTTGCTTTATGTACACTCGCACCCTCAATAACTGAATCTTGTCTTGCAAAATATACGTACTCAAATACACACATATTGCCTTTCGACTTACAGTGTGTGTCAACGCTTGTTATTTTTCCTTTTTCAACTATAATAATCTCGCCAGGTTTAACATCTCTTACAAATTTAACCCCTAGTGTATCTAACGCACACGTTTCTGAAGCAAATACTATTTTTCCACTCTCTGTTTCACCCATACACAAAGGACGTATGCCCCAAGGATCTCTTGCCGCAATAAGTTTTTTCGGTGACATAATAACCAAAGAGTATGCTCCCTTTATCCTCTGTAAAGCATTTTCTACAGACTTTTCGATAGTTGGTGCTTTTAACCTTTCCTTTGTAATCATGTATGAAATTACTTCTGTATCATTAGTTGTATGAAAAATAGCTCCCTCAAGCTCTAATTCTTCTCTTAATTCAGCAGCATTTGTTAAATTTCCATTGTGTGCAATAGCTAAACTTCCTTTTATATGGTTAATCAAAAGTGGTTGGGCATTTTCACGTGATAAATATCCTGTTGTTGCGTAGCGCGCATGACCAATCGCCATTTGCCCATGTCCTAATGAATTAAAAGTTTCAGGAGTAAATACATCTGGCACAAGCCCCAAATCCTTATAACTTTTCATAACCCCTTTATCATTTACAACTATTCCTGCACTATCTTGCCCCCTATGTTGTAACGCATATAAGGCAAGATAAGCATCAAAAGCAACATCACTTTCTTTACTTGGATCAAAAATTCCAACTACTCCACATTCCTCTTTCAGCTTATCCATTATGTCACCTCCATAAAAAATTTCTTACAGTTCTCTACCCATAAGACGTTTTAAAATTTCTTCGTACGCTTCTTCTACTCCACCTAAATCACGTCTAAATCTATCTTTATCAAGCTTTTCACCTGTTTCACTATCCCAAAATCTACATGTATCAGGAGAAATTTCATCTGCTAAAATAATTTTACCATCAGCAGTACGCCCAAATTCTAATTTAAAATCGACTAATTCAATTTTTAAATCAGCTAAATACTCACCTAAAATTGTATTTACTTTAAAAGAGTAATCTGCCATAACTACTAACTCTTCTTTTGTTGCAAGTTCTAGGGCTGCAATATGATAATCATTAATCATTGGGTCACCTAAATCATCATCTTTATAGCAATATTCTAAAACAGTTTGCTTTAATTTAACCCCTTCAGCTAACCCTAATCTTTTTGATAAAGAACCTGCTGCAATATTTCTTACAATAACTTCAATAGGAACTATTTCCACTTTTTTAACTACAGTCTCACGCTCTGATAACTCTTCCACAAAGTGAGTCGCAATTCCTTTAGTTTCAAGCATTTGCATAAGGTGATTAGTTACTACATTGTTAATAATTCCTTTTGAAGTAATAGTGCCTTTTTTCTCACCATTGAATGCTGTTGCATCATCTTTATAGCTTACAATACATAAATTCTCATCAGCAGTTTTGTAAACTTTTTTCGCTTTGCCTTCATAAATTTGTTCTAATTTTTCCATGTTCAATGCTCCCTATAATTTTTCTACTTCTAACTGTAATGCTTCATCTTTTTTGATAACTCCAGAAACCATTTCTTCTTTAAAAGAAACTAAAGTTTGAGCTAACTTTTCATCCGATAAAGCTAAAATTTGAGTTGCTAAAATAGCCGCATTGTCTGCCCCATCAAGAGCTACTGTTGCAACTGGAATTCCAGAAGGCATTTGAACTGTTGATAATAAAGAATCTAATCCGTCCATTGTACTTGATTTAATTGGTACTCCAATTACTGGTAATGTAGTGTGTGCTGCTAAAACTCCACCTAAATGTGCTGCTTTTCCAGCCGCTGCAATAATTACTCCAAATCCGTTTTCCTGTGCTTTTGTTGCAAATTCACAAGCTCTTTCTGGTGTACGGTGAGCTGACATTACGTGAACCTCAATTTCAATACCCCAATTTTTAAGGCGTTGTGCTGTATTTTTCATTACAGGAAAGTCACTATCACTTCCCATGATAATTGCTACTTTTTTACTCATAATTAAATCCTCCATTTATAGGTTGTTTACATACTAATATTACCAATTTATTTCTGACTTTTCAACCATTTTTTTATAGAAAGTTCGATTTAATAACTTTATTCTACAAATTTACAACAAAAACATTACTATTATTTGCCAAATTTTTACATAAGCTCAAGCACACTAAGTGCAGCAATTGCCTCGATAACAACTACGGCTCTTGGTACTATACAAGGGTCATGCCGTCCTTCTATACATAAAGTTGATTGTTCTTTTGTCGCTAAATTTATTGTTTCTTGCTCTTTGGAAATTGAGGGAGTAGGTTTTATAATTACTTCAAAATTTATGGGCATTCCATTTGAAATTCCTCCCAAAATCCCTCCATTATTATTCGTTTTTGTTATGACATAGTTTGGTGGAAAAACAGACGCAACATCGGGCCAGGTGTGCAACAAAAAGCATTCTGGTGTTTTCTGTGACTTTGGCAGGGTTTTGCACTGTGATTCATCCTCAAGAATTAGAGTGTTAACGCTGAGCATCACTGTGACATTCTGAGGCGTCTAAGGGGGAACATTCGGTTCAAATGACATATCAAGTGCTTCAACAGTCTGTTGAAAAACAATTGTTTTAAAAGATGAGACAATCACTGAATGTTTAGTGGTGTCCTCTCATGTTCTGACACTAAAACACAAAGTTGAACAACAGCTTTTAACCCGGAAATCGTTTTTTCATTTGCTTCAGGAAACAAACAAACAGCTGTTTAAGGCTTATTAACCCCTGTGAAACTTTGTCTTTTGGTGTCATAACATGAGAGGACACCACTAAACATTTGTTGATTGTCTCATCTTTAAATCAAGTGTTTTTCGATGGATTGTCAAAGCACTTGATATGTCTCTTCACCTCAGTTGTCTTCAGCCGCTCTCAGCTAGCAGTGGCCTCAGCGATGAGCTCCAGCTCTCAGGACTGCACCATTCGTCATAATAATGCTGTAGAACATTGTATATGATGGGAAATATTCTTGTTATAAGACTTAATGTGCAAAAAACCAAACTTCTCCTTTAACTGATTGTGCTGTTGAGTTCTGGAGTTTTCCTGGTGGCCTGGACTTCTACACGGCCCGCAGGAAGGAGCTTAAAAAAGCCCAATAATGACCCTACACACGCAGTTTGCCTCAAAATTCACACACCAGCACACACAGTTTGTGTCAAACATAGCAAATTTAACAGCGGTGCGGGCGTCTAGTAGTGTTCATTTGTACTATAAAAAAATAAGGTTTTATTTCTCTGATTCACGCCTCTCATTACCTGCGCTCGCTCTCTTTTTATTTACTGTGGGCTTGTTCGACCAGCGCTGCTCTCTCTCTCTCTCTCCAATGCAAGACAGACGGTAGAACAGTCAAGCGACCCGTTGACTTTGCAGGTCGTGTGATGCTATGAGTAAGATTAATCCTGTTTAAAACTCCAGTCAGAGCGTCTGAAGATTTTCTTATGTTTTGCATATACAAATGCAATATAAGTATGGCCAGAGTATGCATAAGTCCCGTGAGAATAATTTCTGGTATCGCTAGCTGGGTAATAATAAGTGCTACGGAGCAGAATAATGTAGAGCCTAGAACTAATGCAATATCCCTATTATCTGGTATTCTTATATTGGTGATTACTAGCACAAGCATTACAAATTAATAAAAATATATGATAATACCAGTTACAAAAAACAGCTGTTCTCGGCAGTAGCCGTATTCTGGTGTTATGCTAAAAATAAAATTCTGCGGAGTACATATTATAAGAAAGGCTACGTATACCACATACGGAATATAAAACATTGCGAGCTTCTTATGGGTGTGTTCTTTATCCGTATATTTTGGACGGATAAGAGTAACA
>MDSP01000019.1_pt1 | contig 38845 bp, 31 predicted proteins | sample 1005811 | NCBI WGS metagenome assembly MDSP01 (sample SAMN05526596, study PRJNA338239) | gut metagenome | isolation source: stomach gut content | host: Naso elegans | place: Saudi Arabia: Red Sea | collected 2011-04
CGTACGAAAACTTATTACAGCACTAAAAAAAGATAGTCATAAGTGGCTAGGTGAAGTTAGTGCAAACGTCCCAAAACAAGCAGTTAAAGATGGTGATACGGCTAGACATAACTGGTTAACAGGAAAAAGTGGAAAACCAGAATATAAGTCTAGACACAAATCCAAATTAAGTTTTTATGTAAACTACGAGAGTTTAACAAAAACGGATATCGGTTTTCAAGGTGAGAAAATAGGCGAAATTAAAACCGTCGAACCTTTACCTAAAATTAAAAAAGGTAAAAAATATAGCAACCCACGAATAAGTTATGACGGGAAAAATTGGTTTTTATCTGTTGGATATGAAATCAAGCAGAAAAAAGTCCCGCTAACTAACGTAAGTTTAGGTATAGATGTAGGTATAAAAGACCTTGCTATATGTTCAGACGGTGCAGTTTATAAAAATATTAACAAAACTAAAGAAGTTAGACGACTAAAAAAGAAACTTAGACGAGAACAACGTAAACTAAGCCGAAAACTTTTAGCAAATACAGAGTCTTACACTTCAAAAAGAAAGCCTATTTATAAAAAACCATTAAAAGATATGAAAAATATCCAGAAACAAAACAAGAAAATTCGTAGCATATATAAGAAATTAGCTGATATAAGAAACAATTATATTCATCAAACAACTACACGTATTGTGAGAACCAAACCATCAAAAATTGTAGTTGAACATTTAAACATAAAAGGTATGATAAAAAATCGTCATTTATCTAAAGCTATTATAGAACAGAAATTATATGAAGTTGTTAGGCAACTAAAATATAAGTGCGAAATGTATTTTATAAATTTTGTAGTCGCAGATAGATGGTTTCCATCATCAAAATTATGTAGTAAATGTGGTAATAAAAAAGTAGATTTAAAGCTAACAGATAGAATTTATAAATGTGAATGTTGTGGATTAGTTATAGACCGTGACTTAAATGCAAGTATAAATTTATCTAACTATTAGTACCTATCGATACTGGGGAAGTTAAGCCTGTGGAGAGTTATATCAAATGTTATTAAGGGGAAAGTGCTGAGGACAGACTCTATGAAGCAGGAAGATGCAAGACGAAAAACCTAATAGGTATAAGTCGCATCACAGTAGAAATATATAGATTATGTTAGATTTATATATATTTTTCGTATCGGGCTGTAAGTACATTCCTACATTTGATGCTGGAGAAGTGGAATTTATTTTACTTGAATATTCAGACACACTGGCAGTCTATATTCAAGCACATTACCTTGAATAATAGCAAAGGAGGGGTATCTCTTTATGAAACAGCGAACAATACTAACAAGCGAGTCAATAGGCACAGATAAAAACACTAAGGCTGAAAGTATGATTACTGTTAAACCAGATACAAAACAAGTTACTATACCTATATCTTTTGTCTTGCATGCTCAACCAATAGACACTGGTTTTTTAGTATTAGTTACGCCAATATTAAAAAATGTTAACACGCTAAAGTATGGAGTAAATATTATGGTGAGGTTATTTATGCAATTAGGCTCAGAGGGACAATACGAAATGATTAATCAAGTGACAACTCAAATTAAACTAATAAAACAAAAACCCTGCATAACCCAAGAGTATTATTGTGAGCCAATACCATTCGTCTTAGATTATGCAGTTGAGATAGGGACAATATTTCAAGCAAGAGGTATAGCACAGTATATATATTCCTAAATAAATTATTTTATGCATAACTTGAACACTTTTTGTACAACTCGCATATGATAACTATTGTAAGACAAGTAAGGTAGATGAAATTTATTCTACACTGAAACTATTCCATTAGGTACAGAATTCCAAGCTCGTGGCGTTGCTCAATACGCTTAATTAACACTAAGTTTTGATAAATTAATTAATCAAGGTAGCTCTTATATCAGGATTGACATAGGAGTTATTTTGATGAAATATTTAGAAAACTTAGTCAAGAAGTTAATATTATCTTCATATGGTATTAACTATTTGTAGAGTTTTTTCTTTAAATTATGGTGACCTTAGAAGATTTTATTAGTTAAAAAACCTTGTACAAAAATTCATAAAAAAAGTATTTTAGACACGCATTTAAATTCGGATTGCTCATATATATATATTGTTGAATAAATCCAGAACGGAAATGCGCCTAGTACGTAGGGGTTTGGGTTATTTAATGGCTTTGGTTCAAACATTAAAATTTGAGGAGGAGTTTTAGAATGAATGAAGATTTAAAAGGTGCACTAGAAGGAGTGCAACACGCTCTTGAAGCAGTTGAAGAGGCTTTAGAAACAACTACAGATGATGTGTTAGGGGACACAACTGAAGGTACAACAGAAGAAGATACAACAGAAGAATTAACAGCAGAGCAACAAAGTATTGTTGTTCCAACATCATCAAGAGCGGGACTGCCTAGCGTAGATTATAATCAAGATGGTATGGCATTAATAACTTTCAACGTATATTTCAAATCAGGGTCAGAAATACCAGGTGATTTATATATTCGTCTTAAACTAACTAAAGATTGGGCTTTAAATTATCAAGTAGCTGCAAATAGTAATATTAAAGGGACACCAGTATTACTTGAAAGTAAAGATGGATACATTAATTTCAAAATAGAAGATATTGCAGCACTAGGACCAGCAAATTTTTATGGTGGTACATTTATGATAGGTAATGCAACAGATGTAGTTCTTCCAAGAGGAACAGCAGTTTTAGAAGAAGCGGCATATAGCTGGAGTCCAGATTATAGTGACTTAGTGTCAATGAATGATTGGAAACTGTATAGCAATACAGGAGCTGTATCAAACTTTGAAAATGTTATATCAGCGTATATAAATCTTGGAGGAGTTGCAGTAATTCAAAAACCAGGTGAGGTAGAGTACACACCATACGTAGATTATACAAGAGATGTTGTTGCAGGATATGATGTTAGAATAGCTCTTTCAACATTAACTAGAATAAATCACTTCCGTTTATTTAATGTTTATTTCAAATTGGCAGAAGGATTCACATATGATGAAGACTTTGGTGTGGATATTCACTATGGATATAGAGGGACAGCAGTAGATGCTACAATTACTACAAACTTCAATAGCCCAGCAGACGGTGTATTTGAAATTGATATGGATGGTTATCCAGCATCGTTAGAAGATCCAACAACAGTTAGTTTTAGAGTTAACTATATTGGTGATGCAGATTTACAAGATAGTACAACTGCTCCAGACCCATTATCTATGATATATACAACTATGTATCGTGCGAATATAACTCCTGCAATAATGGAAATAGCACCAAGAAAAGTTGAGTGGGTATCACAAATTATTTCGACAAATGTGCAGCTTGTAGGTAGTAGACTAGAAGATGGTTATCAACTAGGGCTTATTCCTATCAGAGTAGGTTTGTTTAGCAGTAAAGGAATTTCAACTCCAGTATATGGATATATCAAACTTAACACAGACTTTGTTGCTATGGCGGGTATGTTGTTATCTTTTGGTGTGGAAGGAATTACTATCAATTCAACACCAGATGCAGATGGATATTATATGTTTACTCTTCCAAGTATGCCAGCAGGAACAACTTGTGGCTTAACAATTGGTGCAGTGAGTAAATCAGATGAGACTGTTAGACCTAATACTATTCCAGTAGTAGAAGATTTGAAATTATATATCCCAGCTGATGATTTAGAAGTTTCGTTTAGACCAGAATTAATTGAGTCTACATTTGCATATGGACAAAATATTGTTCCAGTACCAAAATACGTTGAAGCAAGATATAAAGCATTAGAATTGCCAGCTGAAGAAGAAGCAGAAACAGATGAGCCAGTAGCAATAACAGCTATTGATACAACAGGTTACAATGTACAAATTGATGTATCAGGTGCAACATCAGCAACAGCGCCTAAAGCACATACAAGAAGATTTTGGGTATACTTTGAGCTTGCAGAAGGCTTTGAACTAGTGGAAGGAACTGCTTCAATTGAGAGAGGTGGGTTATTCTCAGGAAGTGTTGCTGTTAGCACATACACTGGAGATATGGAATCAGAATACTACGTTGAGGGAGTAAGCAACAAATATCAAGCACTTGTTGTTTTATCACCTAGTGCTAGTATGCCATACAATAATAACCCTGTTAAATTGATTTTTGATGTTACTGCATCAACAGAGAAAGTAGAAGCAGCAGTTAATCCATTTGAAACAGTATTCTACTATGTAGGTATGGTATCAGCTCAACTTCCAGCAGCTAGTAACACAATTTTTGATTATGCAATTCCTGTTTCGCCTATATATATTGGTGAACCAATTACATTACCAACAGAGTTAGATGAAGCATTAGCTTTAGTTGATGAAAAATTGGTAAGCATAGAAGCAGATGAACTTGATAATATTGAAGTTGAAGTTCCTTATGGAGTGTCTCCAAACACAGTAATTAACGAAGCTTTTGCAGCAGTTGTTCAAGGTTGGTTAGCAAATTACCCAGGAATTACAGTTGAGTTTATCAATGGTAGATCAATGAATGATTTAACAACAGATGGAACTAAATTATATAGAGGTAATTTCTTATTAACAGATGGATTATACACAGCTGTTACTAATGAGTTTATTGGAAGTGTAATATTAACACACTTAGAAAGACCTCTAACTCCTCTTGAAGCTGCTATGGAAAAAATCAACGAGCACTTATTACCAGGTAAAGCTATTTCAACACTTCTTCAAGCACAAAAATATGAAGTATTATTTACAAATACTTTAGAGCAACAACAAAGCCAAATTGCAGACCAAATGAAAGCAAGCGTGACAACAGTTGTTGGGCTTGATTTAGCTGGTGTTCCAGGGGCAACGTATGTGGTTCAACCAATTCTTGAAAAGAGATTTTTAATGGATTCTCCTACAACAATTAAAGCTACTATTGCTATTACTGGAGATGGTGAAACACTTACTAGTAATGAAGTATTATTAGCAATAAATATAGATGTTACACCAGGTAACACTACTATATTAGAGCGAGTTGTAGAAATCATTAACTCTGAACTTGGAGAAGGTGGAATAATCCACGATATTTCTAAAGAATATCAAATTATAGTTCCAGTTCAGACTCCAACAGCAGCAGCAACAGAATTAATCAATGCAATAGCTGCAGCAGGTGTAAAATCTTTATTAGTAGTTGGTGGGGCAGAACAATTACAAGTTATAGCAAACGGAACAATAACAGGCTATGACCCAGAAACAACAGTTGCAGGTACATCAATCCAAGTTGGATATGATGCTACATTTACTGTTATTGACCCAGCAACTGGAGCACAAGCAACTACTGATACTTTAAATACATCATTAAAAATTAATATTACTGAGCAAACTGCAGTGCAAAAAGCATTAAACTTCATAAATGCAGAAATCGGTAACGGTGCATTTGGTGCAACATTACAAGCAACTACTGACACAGAAAAAGAGGAGTTTAAAGGTGCATTAGCAGACGCTATTCTTGCAGAAATCGCAAAATTGCCAGTTGACCAATCATTAACTTACACAGTAGTAAACACACTATTAACTGAAGCAGTGGGAACTGAAGTAGATTATAGTGCAGCAATCCAAATCAGCGGAGACGGAGAAACTGCAATAAGTAATCCAATCCAAGTAGCAATCCAAATTGATAGACAATTAACTCCACTTGAAACAGCTATTACAGCAATCAACCAAGCAATTATGGATGGTGATTTTGCAACTAGTGGTCTTAGCATAAGTGCAGAAACTGCAGAAGCAGAAATGAAGAGCGAAATAGAAAACTTCGTTGTAGCGAAAGCACAAGAGTTAATTAACATCACAAATGGAACAGTGACAACAGAAGGAACAATTGCGATTGACGAAGCAGCAGAATTAATCACTTACACAGGAACTATCACAGTTCAATACGGTGCAAATGCATTGTCAAGTGATCAATTAACAACAACTGCTATATTAATCCCAGTGGTTGCGCCAGAGCCACCAGTAGAACCAGAAATACCAGAGCCAGAAATACCAGAACCAGAAACTCCAGAAGGAGAAGTTAAACTTGAGTTTGGAACAATTCCAAAACCTGTAACAGATCTAGCAGATATTGGTGATACAGTAATACAAGATGTGTTAAACGTATTAAATTCAGAGCTTGAAGTTGATGGTGAATTGTATAGCGTGTTAAGAGACAAAGTTTATGTGGCACCAGACACAGATTCAGTTTATGTTATTATAGCAACTTTACAATATCAAATTGAAAATGCAGTTAAAAATTACTTGTTAGGTCATGGAATAACAGCAGAGCAACTTGCTGGATATGACATTGATGTACACACTGTAAGCGTAAACGGAACTCTTGGTGGAACAATTGAATATACAGGTCAAATTGGAATCGCTCCAAAAGTAACGTCAGCTAGAACTACTACTTTAGCATACTACTCTAATCCTATAACATTTACAGCAGAATTAGAAAACAGTGGTACACCAATAGGAATGTCTAGTGCAGAAGCTACTGCAGCACCAGGCGACAAAGAGTTAGTTATCGACTTAGACATCAACGTTATCCCAGAAATTGAAGTTGGTATGCAAGGTCTATTAGTTGTAGTAAAACCTACATTATATGGAGTAAACAAAGCAAAAGATCTTACTCTTATGATTAGACTTTACGAAACTGCTGCAAATGCAGAGAACCTTATTGGTCAATTAGCTCGTATCATTACAGCTGAAAGTTATATAACATTTAACGATGTAGACAACAGCGGAACAGTTCAACCATTCGTATTTGTTGTACCACAAGACATCGCAGTTGATACAACTTTCATCGCTCAAGGTATCGCAACTTATTTAGCATAATAACAGTTTGACAATTTTTATAGAGTTTCAGGGCACGCTGAGGCGTGCCTTTAAAATAAATTTCAATGAGGAGGATTTTAGAAATGGCAATGACTCAAAAACAAATTAAATTTACAGCAGACGAACCAGTGGTTGAAGTTAGTGGTGATGGAGTAAGTACGATAGTATCTGGAGCTCCAACAACAGCAGGTCAATTACAATTAGACCTTGACCTTAGCATTGAACTTGTTAACCAAGCGTTTGAAATGCCAAACCAAGGTTTCTTAATCTTAGTAACACCTACATTAATTGGTGTTCAAGCAGGCGAAGTTGTAAATGTAATGGTAAGAATTTTCAAAGGTGAGGAAAATCCTGTGTTTGAAAACCAACTAACAAAAGTAATCACAGTTGGATCAACATACGCTGTTGCAGGTGATGACCGTAGATATTATACATTACCAGAAGCGTTCTTGTTTGCATTAGCAGAAACAGTTGAACCAGGAACAGTGTTCTCAGCACAAGGATACGCATCATTTGCACCATCATCACTAGCATAATAAACGGGGCATGCCATAAGGTGTGCCTTTTTTTTGCATAAAAAAGAGCCCCTATGATAGATACCATAAAAGCTAGAAATTAATTTATTAATGACAATACAAGTTTTTTGCTACTATATGCATCATCATATGAATTAGATATGTAAAAAGCCGAGAAATATATTCTCGGCATCAGATCGCCCACAGTATTGCGCATAAAATGCTCGTGGGAGTAGTTAATTAGATTATATCATCTTGTCTAAAAACGATCAAGTTATTTCTATATTTAAAATAGGAGAAAACGCACAAATATTTATAAGATTTGAAAAACCAGCTAGTCTATTACAACCTATCCATTTCTATTATATACAGTAAACGTATTTTTTCCTTTGGCTTTTGACATATACATAGCTTTATCCGCCAAATCATACAAAACTTTAAAATCTGTTATATCATTATTTGCATAAACAATACCTATACTAGCTGAGATAGTTACGGCTTCATCATTAATACAATAAGTTTTTTTCACTCTTTGAGATAATTCTTTAGCGATAGCTTGCAAGTCAAATTTGTTGCTAGGGTTTCTCACAAAAACCATAAATTCATCTCCACCAACACGCCCTATTATATCAGTGTCTTTAAATATGGACGTTAGCTCACCACTAATATCTTTAATAGCTTTATCCCCCATAGCGTGCCCCAAATTATCATTAAGAGTTTTAAAATGATCCAAATCAATCATAAATAATATACCTGATTCATGCAGATATTTTTGTATTAGATGTTGAGTTGTAGCTTTGTTATACAGCTCCGACAGTGCATCTCTTTCAGACTTAAACAGCAAGTCTTTTTCCTTTTGTATATTTTCAACTACTAAAACTGCAGTTATTTGATTTAGTTCAAAATTACGAGTCATACAAACATCAACATTAAACCACTTGTATAAACTATTTCTTCTTCCAGCCAGCCTATATTCAAAGTTATATTTTGTTACTTGATTATCAAATTCTTTAATCATATAATTTATATCTGAAACAATCAACGTGTTGGCTCTGTCATCAGGGTGCATTTGATTACATATGATTGCAGATATAACTTCGGTGTATGATTTTCCAACAGCCCTACTATTAACTTTATTTTTAACTCGACACTCTATTATTTCGTCTGTTGTACAATTTATTTGCATTATAAGTTCGCACTTATCATGTAAAATGTTTTTATAAAAGTTTTTAATAAACAATTCTTCGCTCAAAACTTTTTTATGGCGTTCAAGCGTTTCAAATCCAATAAGCATAAAAACGCCAACATATTCAACAAACAGCCAGCTTACTCCTTGTATAAGTTGCTGGATTATTTCTTCATATATAAAGTGAGAAACAGTGTATACAGTGGAGCTTGCCAAAATAGATACAATACAGATTGATTGTAGTGCTAAGAAAATTATATTTTTATGGTCATTATCTCGGCTTAACGTCCAACAATCTTCGGGCACCAGCTTTAGTATAATAAGTGTTAGCAACACACAAATGCCACTCGTTATTATTTGGCTATACAAAAACAAGTTTCCAAAGGTCATAATTGTACACATTGATACTTGTAAAGCTAAGCTAAATGTCGCAACAACCATAGTTTCTATACATAGTGTATTGACTATAATAACTAAAGCAAGTGCTATCTTGGGGAGATACTTTCCTTTGAAAAAGATTATAGTTAATATACAATACGTCAAAATTCTAAACATATAAGACCCAATTATAGGGGGGATATTTAGATAAATAATTGCTATGATAACATTAAAACTACTTAAAATAAGTTGTAATTTTATATTAGGTTTGTCGTTTAACACTCTAGAAACTATATGAAAAAATGTAAAATTTTGAAGAAAATTTATTAATAAATATATTAGTATTAAGTTATTCATGCACAACTCCCCTTTATCATTAGCTAATATTTATCTAGTTTTATCTAAATTGTTTAGTTTTATGCTATGGCAACTAATAAAGATAGCCCCGAAATATAAGGTATATTTTTGTTGATAATTATTAGCAGAAATAATATACTAGTACACATAAAGAAAGCAGACGGAAGACTTGATGAGTTTACGATAGAAATGCAAAAACGTACACCAAGATTTTTGATAGATAGAATGTGTAGACAATTAGCAACAACAATAACACATACAAAAAATGACCCAAAAGATTTTTCTAAGACGGGGTATGCACTAAATTTGTGGCTACTACCAAACAAACAGTTACAACAATATTTAGATGAACCAATAGTTGAAACACTGATGTGTACTAGAGTAAAAAAGAAAAATAAATATGTGTATCAACCAGCATATGACTATGGAAAGTCGGTATCAATAGCATTAAATAACAATAAGCTTATAGAAAGTAAGCAATGCAAAAATAATGATAGACTAAAATTATGGATAAACTTTTTAACAACAGGTGAATTAGATGTAGATGACAAAATACAAAAGAGTATACATGAATTATATTTAATACTGAAAAAAGATAAGGAGTGGTATGAGATGGTAAAGCTTCAACCAACTAAAGTAGATTATTTAATTGCTGAAGGAATTGAAATCGGCAGAGAAGAAGGACGAGAAGAAGGACGAGAAGAAGGACGATACAGCGAAAAATTGGCAACAGCTAAAAATGGATTATCATTAGGGCTATCACCTGAAGTAATAGCACAAATGACAGAGTTACCACTATATATTATTCAAGAACTACAAAAAAATCTCTAATCTATAAAAATACATCTACCAAGGTGTATTTTTTTTGTTCTAACTTGTCCTATAACTATCATATAATATATAAAACGGATTTTTTACGAGGGGGCGAGTTGATGGATACGATAGAAAATGTGATGCCTGCACATATAAAGCAGATGTTGCAAAGTATATCACCTAGGGAGGTGATGCAGCTTGAAGAAATACGGCTACGGGTGGGGCGACCTATCGTTGTTGAACTGGGGACACGCAGTCTGGGGCTTTGTCGAAATGGGACGTGTGATATATCAAAAAGTTATGTTGCTAGACGTGATGATGTTGATGGTATATTGAAATTTATAAGCGGATTTTCTCCATACGCCCTCACAGACGATTTAAGGCAAGGATACATAACAATCGAAGGTGGTCACCGTGTTGGAGTTGTTGGAAAAGCAGTTGTTGAAAATGGCACTGTTAAAACACTTAGAGATATAAGTGGTATGAACATACGAATTGCAAGGCAAATGATTGGGTGTAGTGATAAAATTATGCCATACATATTTAGAAATAGAAGATTGTGCCACACACTTATTGTATCGCCACCAAAGTGCGGAAAGACAACTGTCCTTAGAGATATAGTTAGAAATTTGAGCGACGGTTCATTTTCTGGCATACCACTTAACGTTGGTGTCGTTGATGAACGTTCGGAAATCGCAGGTTGTTATAGGGGGATACCGCAAAACAACGTTGGAATGCGAACAGATGTGCTTGATGGCTGTCCAAAAGTTGAAGGTATATATATGCTGCTTAGGTCAATGGCACCACAAGTTATTGCAGTTGATGAAATTGGCAAAAAAGAAGATTATGATGCACTTCTTGAGGCACTCGGGGTTGGAGTATCTATTTTGTGCACCGTGCACGGGTATGATCTAAACGATTGCTATAAAAAACCAGAGCTTAAAGATATGATAAGACGAGGCTTTTTTGAACGTATTCTTGTTTTAACAAATACGCCTAAACCTGGTACGATTAAACAAATTTTAGATCAAAATGGTACAAGTGTAGTTATACAATAAGGAGAAAAAACTAATGCAATTAATAGGAATAGGACTTATTTTAGCGTCATGTACTGTGGCAGGATTTGTTTATGATGATTTTGCAGCAAAGCGAGTTCGTAGTCTTGAGCAACTTTTAGTTGGATTTGAAATACTTAAAGGTGAAATAGATTATCAGCTAACGCCACTTGAACAAGCACTTGACACAGCTGCATATATGACGGAAGATGGTGGGTTATTTACAAGTTTTAGAGAACAACTGGAAATGAGAACAGAAGTTGATACAAAAAAAATGTGGGCAACAGCTATTAATGAAACTAAAGAGCAACTGTTTTTAAATGATGATGACATAAAAGTGTTGATGGAGTTTGGAAATGCTGTTGGTTACCTTGATAAAGAACTACAAAAGCGAAATATAGAATGGACAGTAACTAGGCTTACAGGAATAAAAGACGAGGCACGAATTAAACACGAGAAGCAAAGCAAAATGTATAGGGGGCTTGGTGCACTTATTGGGCTGTCTATTAGCATTGTGTTGATATAAATAAAATACACAGGAGGGAATAATATGGATTTGATGATAATTTTACGAGTAGCAGGGCTTGGGCTCGGGATTTGGGCTATACAAGAGCTTCTTGGGCAAGCCGATATGAAAAATGCGTCTTCATACGTTGGAATAATCGGAACGCTTGTTTTGCTTATGTTTATGCTCAATGAAATACTGGAATTTTTTGAAACTGTTCAAACATTTTTTACATTCTAAAGGGGTGACAAAATGAATATTTTAGAAGTTGTTAGTTTTGCGGCAGTCGGCGTCGTTATTATAAAATTTCTTTCTGAAGTCGGCAGCAAAACTGTACCTTACGTTAGAATTTTAATCGGGCTAACGATATTCACATTTGCTACATCTCAACTTGATGTTGTTTTCCAAATACTTAGAGAACTTGCAAGTAAAATCAATATGGAAGGTGCTTATTTAACTATTATTTTTAAAATTATTGGTATAGCATACATTTCCGAATTTGGTTATCAACTTTGTAAAGATGCAGGCGAAGATGGGATTGGCTCAAAAATTCAACTAGCAGCAAAAGTTATGATTTTTGTAGTTGCTGCACCTGTTATTTTGGCGTTAATGGAACTTATTACACAGCTATTATAAGGAAGAAAGAAGGTGAAAAATGCAAAAGAAAACTTTATTTCTATCTCTTATAATATTTGCTTGGATATCAATTACATTGCCAAACTACGCCACGGACTTTTTAAATGCAGATGAAATTATTAAAATGCAACTTGAAATGTTTGATTGGCAAGAGATAGAACAACTTGAAGAACAATTACCGTATGATTTTGATTTACGCTCAGAAGTATCAAAAATTTTAACTGGAGAACGGATATTTTCGTTACCAGAAACACTATCACTTATAGTTAATTTGTTGGCTGGGGAAGTTTATGGTTATGCAAGTGTTGTTGTACGATTTATTTTTATTGTGTTACTGTGCCATATTTTAAACAATTTGAGCAGTGCATTTGAATCAAAAAATACTACCAAAGTAGCTTTTTTTGTCTGCAACATAGTAGTTTTATATAGCGTGTCACAGTCGCTAGTGCTTATCGTAACGCTTGCACAAGATACAATACACAGCTTGTCCCAAATTATGCTAGTCGTCTTGCCAACACTGCTTGCGTTTATGGCTACATCGGGATACATTGCAACTTCATCGGCTCTATCACCCGTAATAGTTAGTGCACTAACGATGGTAACATTTATTATCCAAAACTTTATGTTGCCAACAATTATATCAATTATTGTACTTCAAATTATTAGCAACATGAGTGATGAATTTAAAATAGATAACTTTATTAAGCTATTTTATAAAATGAGTAAATGGTTTTTAAAGACAATATTTTTTGTAAGTCTTGGAATTATGGGGATTTATAAAATGTCTTTACCATATGTTGATGTGACTATGAAGCGTGTTGGGCTAACGCTTGGGGCAAAATTTATTCCTATTTTAGGAGATGCCATTGGAGGTGCGATTGACTTTATAATTCAAGTATCAGGTATGATAAAAAATGCATTTGGTATTGGGGTTATACTTTGGATAGTGTTAATTATCGCTATGCCACTTGCGAAAATGTTTGTTTACACTGTTTTGTATCACTTTGCAGGGGCGATTATAGAACCTCTTGGCGATAAAAAGATGTCAAAAATAGCGACCGACATAGCTAAAGGTTGTGAGTTTATTATGAGCTTAGTTGGAATGGTTGCAATTTTGTGTATTGTAGCACTTGTAATATGTATGAGCATAGGAGCAAGTCTGTTATAAAAACTTTTTTTGGAAGGTGTTTAGATGCAAAATTACATGGAAATACTTATATGGACAATGTTATTTGTCGTCGTTGTTGAAATGATATTTCCAAGCTCCCACTTACAAAAATACATCAAACTTATACTTGGATTTATTGTTATTTATACAATTTTAGGTCCTATTATAAAAGGTGGTCTATTTGAACAAGGGGCATACGATGAATACGTTATGTATTATCAAAATCAATTTAACCTTGCCACCGATAAAAGCATACATTTAGAAGAATATGAGCAAGAGCTAATTGAAGCTTTTACCGAGCAAGAAACGACTAAAATAATTAATGCAATAGAGGGCAGTCTTGATGTAAATGTTGATGACGTAACAGTTGTGGCGTATATAGAGGGGTATGTTCCGACTACATATGAAATTTGGCTAGAATTAAGTTACAAAGAAGAAACAGGCAAAATTTTTATACCACAAATTAAAATAGGCGAAAAGTCCGATAGTATAAAGCTTGACCTAGAAAATTTAGAAAAAGAAGTGAAAAATTGTTTATCTCACTTCTATAATTGGGACAAAGTACATATTATAATACAGGACGTTCAATGAAAGGGGCCACAACCACATGTCAGAAGAAAAAAACTCTAAATCTAGTAGTGCCAGAGACCTTGCAAAGTCACAAAATACCGCACCAGCAAAAAAGTTAAATATACCATACAATAAAATTTATGCTGTTCTACTATCTGTCCTTATAGTTGGAATTTTATTTACAACTCTTGCTGATAATCAAACTAAAAACGAAGTGAGTGAAATAATCGAAACGTTTAGTTTGCAAAATGTTGCGGTTGAAGCAAGTAGTGATAGTATTGTTTCTGATGACTATGAGAGAGATATTGAAAAACGACTTAAAGATATCCTTGGTGATATCGAAGGTGTTGGTGATGTTAATGTTATGGTTACGTTGCAGTCTTCATCACAAAAAGTTCTTGCACAAGATACAAATGCTGTAACAAAAAGTACAACCGAAACCGATAGTACGGGGGGTAGCCGAACTATTCTTGAAGAAGATATTGAAAGCAATATAATTATAACAAGTGGTAGCGAGCCGTACATACTTATACGGGAAGATATGCCTACGATTGAAGGAGTTCTTGTTGTTGCCGAAGGTGGTGGAGATGCAAGCATTAGAGTTTCAATTATTGAATCTGTCTCATCACTGCTAAACATACCGATTTCAAAGGTATCTGTATTTAAAATGGAAACTAAATAGGAGGGCTAAAAAAACATGTATGAATTTAGAAGAAATCAACTTATCATTATTGTGCTTGTGTTTATGATTGCAATTGCAGGATATTTGCAACTTAGCACAGATCCACAAGATATGTTGGCGTACAGACCAATTGAGGATAACCAAGATGTAACGGTTATGGAACAGCTTACGGATATGGAATATTTTGAAAACTACACGCCACTTGCTCCAGATGGGGACGACCTTGAAGGGGAAGGAATTACATCAGCTGATGTAAATGGAATGGAAGTTGTTATTTCAAAATCGGACACGCTTACAGCGACAGTAAGTTCGGGGTTAGTAACAGAAACTGAGGATTATTATGCGTCACTTAAAAGTGAAAGAGAACAAGAAAGAGCATCTCAAATTGAGGGACTTGAAGACTATATTTCAAATAGTGCAATTGATGATGATACAAAATCTAAAGCTGCACAATCTTTAATGGATTTACAAACTACAATCGATACTGAAAACACTATTGAGTCATTGTTACGTGCAAAAGGATTTGACGAAGTTTATGTCCGTATGCATGAAACATCTGTTGATGTTATGATAAATAGGGACAACTTGAGCGATGAAGAAATCGCACAAATTGAAGAAGTTGTTGTAAGAAAAACAGGATATAAAGTTAGCCAAATTAAGATACATATGAATAGAGCGGCTAACTAAAAACATAAACTGCACCTTGATGGGTGCAGTTTTTTGATAGTTTAAAATCCACTCATCATTAACATAAACAGTAAGCTGCTCAAATCTTCAATTCCGACTAAAACAGCATCTTCAGCAGGAGTTACAGCCGACAAGTTGGCTTTTTTGATATTTGTATCAAGTCCAAATTTGATTGAATAATCATCAGTTGCTAAAAAGTCTAGCGTAAAATCAATATTATAGTCGTTCGTGTTAAAAGTTGTATCATATCGCATATCAATTTCACTAAATTCAGCTTCAAAATATTGCACTTCAGCTTCATAAGTTTGATTAAAATCTTCAAACTGGCTATCGCTCATATTAAACAGTTCTTTGACAAAACTTGCATCACTTTCCATTATAGAATTGGCTAAGTTTATTAGTTCATCTTTTGCAAGTTCTATCCAATAAGTAGCTCCACTTTGTTCAAATTCTAAGGCGTATTTATTTGCAAGTTGTTCTAATTCCTCATGATTAGACGACTCAAAAAGGCTTGTAGGGCTAAATTCCACGCCAAAATCAATTAAATTTAATTGTATGTAGTCAAATTCTAATCCAACAGCACTTAAATTAAAGCCTGCAATTGATTCCACAAGCAAATTTAGAACTTCAAACCCAATAAAAATTTCATTTTCGTTAAAATAAGCTTCTGCAGATACAGTATCTGGACCGTCATAATAATAAATTCCTGCCTGTTGCATAAGCTCACCAAGTGGCATGTTAATATTCACTTGTCCTGTTTTGGTATCGCTGTCGATTTTTCCAGATAAGTCAAGACTTAGTTTTGATGCACCATCGTCAATAAGTGCAGTTGTACTAAATTCAATATCTGTCCATTCCGCAACGACATCGAGTTGTTCCCAATACGTAAGTTGTGCGACGTCATCACCACAACCTACTAACAGTAAAGATGCTACAAGTGGCACCCAAAATTTTTTTTGCATATTTAAGCCCTCCAATATATAATAATAGTATTATTGCATTATAACATATTTTGCAAAATTCCACTAGAAAGAGTGAAAAAATGTTTATTTTAGACAAGTCTTTTTTTAAATTGTTGCTAGGAATGGCAATACCATTGACGCTCCAAAATCTAATAAATGTCGGGGTAGGGATAATGGACACACTTATGCTTGGACAACTTGGTGAAATTCCGTTGTCGGCGGCGGCACTTAGCAATCAATTAACATTTATGTTTATGGTTATGAACTGGGGGCTTGCAGGGGGTGCGGGTATACTTATTTCGCAGTATTGGGGCAAACAAGACGTTGTTGCAATACATAAAGTTATAGCGATGATGTATGCTACAAGTGTTGCATTTTCTCTAATATTTGGAATGGTTGCAACTTTGATGCCGAATGTATTTTTATCTATATTCACTGATGATGTTCAAGTTATTGCAGAGGGTATATTGTATTTGCGAATACTTGGAATAGGGTATATTTTTTATTCGATAACAAGTTGTACGCTAACTATGTTGCGGTCAATAAAAAATGTGAAAATAGCAACTTATGTATACTTAGTTTCGTTGTTTATAAACGTATTTTTTAACTGGGTCTTTATATTTGGAAACTTGGGAGCACCGTCGCTTGGTGTACAAGGTGCTGCAATTTCAACTGTTATTGCACGTATAACTGAATTTTGTATAGTAATTGTATACATTATTTTCTTTGAGAAAGAACTTAAAATAGGAAAGGACACGTTTAAAGTTCCAGAAAAAGTTATGAGGGGTGACTTCATTAAGACGTGTACACCTGTTATTTTAAACGAATTTATGTGGACACTAGGCACGATAGTAGTTACAGCGATTATAAGTCGATTAGGGACAGATGTTGTTGCAGCAAATAGCATTGCAAACGTTGTAAATCAGTTTTTGACAGTATTTATATATGGTTTGTCGGGGGCAGCGTCGGTAATTATAGGTAATAGCATTGGCGAGGGCGACTATGATAAAACGAAACGTTCGGCGGCAACTATTGCGTTATGTGTTGGTGTATCTGGTGTTATCTCGGGGATTATCGCCTACAACATACGAGGTTTTGTTGTGCAGTTTTACAATGTTGAAGAAGCTACAAAACAAATTGCTATGATGATAATTGGTATAAACTCATTTGTTATAGTTTTTCAAACTTTAGCTAATACTATAAATGTTGGCATACTTAGAGCGGGTGGAGACGTGAAATTTGTATTAGTAAACGATATAATTTTTATGTGGATTGTTGCGATACCCCTTGGCATAGTTGCTGCTTTTGTGCTAAACTTAAATTTAATATATGTATTTATAATTGTGCGGCTTGATGAAATCTTAAAAATGCTAGTTGGTGGATACAGGTTGCTTTCGTGGAAGTGGATAAATAACGTAACAAGGTAGGGTGAAAAAAGTGGCAAAGATGAGAATAGTAGTAATAGGTGCAGTTGCAGCAGGAACTTCAGCTGCAGCAAAGGCAAGACGTGGAAATGATAAAGCTGAAATTGTTGTATATGAAAGAGGTACTTTTATATCATATTCAAGCTGTGGAACTCCGTATTACATCGGTGGAGATGTTGATGATATAGACGAGCTTACGCCAAGAGATGTTAGGTTTTTTAAAAAATATAATATCGATATAAAAACAGGTCATGAAGTTATAGATATAGACCGTGAGGAACATACTGTAACTATTAAAAATCTTGAAACACAACAAATTATTTTAGATAAATATGATAAACTAATAATTGCAACAGGAGCTAGCCCGTATATACCTCCAATTGTAGGGGTGGCAAACGAAAATGTATTTTTCTTGCGAACAATAGCAGATGCCCAACATATAAAGAGTTTTATAGCCGTAAATTCGCCAAAAACAGCTGTTATAGTTGGTTCTGGCTTTGTTGGTATGGAACTTATTGAAAATCTAATGCAAGTAGGGCTTGATGTAACTATTCTTGAGTCAAACGACAAAATTTGCTCAAATCTTGATGTGGATATGGCTAAATATTTGCGAAATATTTTAGAATCAAAAGGAGTTAAAGTTCGTACAAGTATCATTATAAAGGAAATAACAGGTAATAAAGTGTTGCTTGAAGGTGGTGAAACTGTATCGGCAGATTTCGTTATTATGGCAACAGGAGTTAGACCAAATGTAGAACTTGCAAAAGGAATAGGGCTTGAAATTGGTCAAACTGGTGGCATAAAAGTTGATAGACATATGAAAACTAATGACGATAATATTTATGCATGCGGTGATTGTATCGAAACGTTTTGTCACCTAACAGGTAAACCTGTATATGTTGCGATGGGAACAGTTGCAAACAAAACAGGGCGAATAGCGGGGGACAACGTAACGGGCGGTATCAACTTTTATCCTGGGGGGCTTGGAACGTCGATATTTAAAGTGTTTGACCACACAGTTGCAAGCACTGGTTTAAGTGAGGCAGACGCAAAGTCGCTAGGGTATGATATCGTTATTTCGCACAATATTAAACCAAATAAATCGCTGTATATGGGTGGCGAAGAAATGGTTATTAAAGCTATTGCAGACACGAAATTTGGTAGATTATTAGGTGTGCAAATAATAGGAAAAGAAGGCGTTGATAAACGTATCGACGTATTTGTGACGCTAATAACGTATGAGGCAAAAATCGAAACTGTTGCTGACTTAGATTTGGCGTATGCACCACCATTTTCAACGGCAAAAGACCCTGTTATGTATACAGGTATGATATTACACAATGCTATGGATAACAACAGATTGCTTTGCACGCCAGACTCAATTCCAGATGGTGCACAAATTATTGATGTGCGAAGCGAAAGCGACTACAAAACTAGGGGGCATGTTGAAGGTGCAATAAATATACCTTTTGCAACGTTGCGTGATAATTTTGATAAGATAGACAAAAAAGGACCAACGGTAGTGTATTGCAACAAAGGTGTGACGGGTAACGCAGCCCAAAACTTATTAATCAACAATGGGTTCAAAAAAGTGTATAACTTGTCAGGTGGTAATAAATTTTATACCGCAACACGCAAATAATGTAGTAAGTTTTTTTATACTAATTAGCCCCGACTAAGAATATAAATGTATTACAAAGCTTAGGGGGTAATGTGATGAACAACACAATCAAATTTTTAGTAGCAAGTATTATCGCTGTTTTGATTGCAACAAGCACCACTGTACCAGTCGTAATTGCAGAAGATGGAATTCATAGCTATAATCAGTAAAAAAAACTCACTATCGTTTGTGGTAGTGGGCTTTTTTTGTGGTATAATTGTTGAGGGGGAGGTAATTACGATGGAAATAAAATTAAATTATATTCACGACAACGCATTTGATGCATTTATGGACACGATTAAAAAAATTATAACAAAGTATCATAGAGCACAATATCTTTTTGTAATAAATGAGGTGGAGGATCAGTTGCCACCTATACAAACTTGTATAATGGAGCTTAATATAGTAGGAGTGGCGTGTAGCAAAATCACATTTACTAGGTATTTTACAAATAAGCCTAAACCAATGAAAATTTTTGACTACCGAAATGACAAAGTTATAGAAGTTATAAAACATCCTGTAATTATGTTTGGCGAAGTAATTTTTGATGTTGGTATGGGAAAAACATTTGTTTCAACAAAAGATTATATTTTAGAACTTAAATCGTTAAATGGCAACGATATAATTTTAGATGGGTTAGGTAGCAACTGGTATACAAAAAATGGCAAGCGATATATGCCCACAATAATGGACGCATATAACTATGAAGCACCACCAGATAAAAAGTAGATAGGGGAACATAAAATGAGTTATTTGGCTTTATATAGAAAATATAGACCGCAACAATTTGATGAAGTTGTGGGACAACAACATATAATACGTACACTTACAAATCAAATTAAGACAGGGCGTATCGCACATGCGTATTTATTTACGGGTAGCCGTGGGACAGGAAAAACGACAGTCGCCAAAATATTTGCACGTGAAGTAAACGGCGAGCACGCAAGCAGTATTAATATAATAGAAATTGATGCAGCATCACACAATGGAGTTGACAACATTCGTGAAATAAATGAAGAAGTGCGATATACACCAGCCGTTGGAAAATATAAAATTTATATTATTGATGAGGTGCATATGTTGTCGATGGGGGCATTTAATGCAATGTTAAAAACGCTTGAAGAACCACCAGCACACGTTATATTTATACTGGCGACAACTGACCCACAAAAAATTCCTGTGACTATATTATCTAGGTGTCAAAGATTTGACTTTAGGCGAATAAACTCTGAAGATATAAATGACTGTTTAAGGCAGTATATGAATTTAGAACAAGTTGATATTGATGATGAGGCATTACGTTATATCGCTAGAATAGCTGACGGTGGTATGCGTGATGCACTAAGTGTGCTTGAACAATGTGTAGCTTTTTTTATGGACGAGCGAATAACATTAGATAACGTGTTGTCTTTGATGGGTGCGGTGGACAACAAATTTTTGTTTGACATGCTTGATGCGTGCTTGGCGGGAGATGCGATTTCTGCGATAAATATTTGTGATGAAATAAATAAACAAGGTCGAAGTATACGCCAATTTACCAATGATTTATTAACACACACTAGAAATTTGTTGGTTGCACAAGCGACAGGCGGAGCAACTCTTGATTATTCAGTAGAATATGTTGAACGACTTGTTTTGCAATCAAGTAAGTTTGATAAACAGACGCTGATGAGGTATATAACTATATTTTCAGAACTTGACAATGACTTAAAAATATCATCTATGCCAAAGGTGTTATTAGAAGTTGCAATTTTAAAGATGTGTATACCGTCAAGTGACTTGTCACAACAATCTATATATGATAAGATAGTATCGTTAGAAGCTCAATTTGAAAAAATAAAAGCTGGTGGAGTAGCAGTTATACAACCGACAGTGTCACCAACTATTAAACAAGAAGTTAAACCACAGCCTATCCCAGAAATGTCAAGTGAAGTTGCTAATTTATGGAATAAGATTATTGCGTCTTTATCTCCTTTTGGTAAAATGGGATTTACCAATTGTCGTCTTGAAATAAAAGAAGACAACTGGTTCATAGTATATCAAAAAGGGGGCGAGGCTCTTGCCCAAAGTAGAATTGAAGAACTTAAAAAAGCTATTTTTGATATAGTGGGAAAAGAAATTATTCCAAAGCTTATAGCTAATGGTGAACAAGTGGTTGAAACAAACGACATTGAGGAAATTCAAAAAGCAATAAAAATACCAATAAAAACAACATAAAATGGAGGAAATTATAATGGCAAAAAATTTTGGAGGCATGCCAAACATGCAACAACTTATGAAACAAGCACAAAAAATGCAAAAACAAATGGAAGAAACACAAGCAAAACTTGAGGAACTAGAAGTTACAGCAACAGTTGGTGGCGGTATGGTTGAAGTTGTAGCAACAGGAAAAAAAGAAATTAAATCTATTTCTATAAAAGAAGAAGTTGTTGACCCAGACGATATTGAAACTCTTGAAGACTTAGTTATGGCTGCTGTAAATGAGGCACTTCGTCAAGCAGATGAAATTTCTCAACAAGAAATGGGTAAAGTTACAGGCGGAATGCCAACAGGAGGCCTATTCTAGTGAGTGGCTATTACGGCAACAAAATGGTGACTCTAATAGAGGAGTTGTCTAGATTACCAGGCATAGGTAGCAAAACGGCAGGTAGACTTGCTTTTCACATTATTGCTATGCCAAAAGAGCGTGTACAAAGTTTGTCACAAGCTATAATTGACGCAAAAGAGCATATAATATATTGTGAAAGATGTTGTACTATTACCGATTCAAAATTGTGTCCGATATGTCGTGATGATAGACGAATTCAAAATCAAATTATGGTTGTTGAAGATTCACGAGATATGGTGGCATACGAAAAAACAGGCGAATTTAAAGGTTTATATCATATTTTGCAAGGAGCAATTTCACCGATGATGGGCGTAGGCCCAAGTGATATAAAAATTAAAGAACTTTTAGCACGAATTCAAAAAGAAGAAATCGAAGAAGTTATAGTTGCGACAAACCCAAATATCGAGGGTGAGGCGACAGCTATGTATATTAGCAAACTTCTAAAGCCTTTAGGGATAAAAACAACACGTATAGCCCACGGAGTACCCGTTGGTGGTGACTTAGAGTATGTTGACGAAGTTACGCTATCACGTGCACTAAAAGGCAGACAAGAAATTTAACAACAGAAAAGGGAGACCGACAAATGGACACAGTATGGAGAAAAGAATGTATATGTAATGTTGTATGCTGTTTATCACCTGGCACAAATCCAAGACATAAAGAAATAAGTTATAACTTGATGATTAAAACTGCAGATGCATTAGATGAAACAACAGGTGAAGTTTTTGTAGACAACATAACGATACATTTTGATGAAAACAACTATGTGATGCCAAACATTGCTATATTAGAAGATGAAACTAAGTTTAAAGAAGACGGATATTATGGAATACCTAAACTAGTAGGCGAAATTTTATCACCATCAAGTATTATACGTGATAGAGTAGAAAAGCTTAAATTGTACGAAAAATTCGGTGTTCCTGAATATTGGATTGTAGAACCATCAGGTGGATATATTGAACAATATTTGCTAGAGAACGGCAAATATGAACTTAAAAAAATATGTTCAGTTCTTTCAGATGGGGAATATAAACGACTTAATAAAGAAGAAAAAGAAGAATATACAACAGTTATTAAACCATGTTGTTATGAAAATATAGAAATCGATATAAAAGAGGTGTTTGAATAAATGGGAAAAATGTTTATGGCGTTATTTTTAGCAAGTGCTTTAATAGGGTGTTCTGATGATGTAGTTGATAATGGAACTCAAGTTGAACAAAGTCAAGTGGAGCAAGTGGCAATACAAGAGCCACAAGAATTACCAACTGTAACTATGACTATTGCAGGATATGGGGATTTGGTTATTGAGTTATATCCAGATATTGCACCAATAAGTGTTGAAAACTTTATGACACTTGTTGACAGTGGATTTTATGACGGGTTAACGTTTCACCGTATAATTCAAGGATTTATGATACAAGGTGGTGACCCACTTGGTACTGGAATGGGTGGTTCTGAAGACAAAATTGTTGGAGAATTTGCAAGCAATGGCATTGAAAATAACTTAAAACATACGACAGGTGTGCTTTCGATGGCACGTTCGTCAGACAAAAACTCAGCTAGTAGCCAATTTTTTATAATGTCAGCCGATGCACCACATCTTGATGGTGATTATGCAGCATTTGGAAAAGTTATATCAGGGCTTGAAATTGTTGATGAACTTGAAAAAGTTGCAACAGGTTCAAACGATAAACCAGTTGAAGATGTTGTTATAGAAAAAGTAGTAATAAACTAAATAGTAAGGTTAAAAAGAGGGGTGACTGGTTATGGTCACCCCTTAGTTATAAGGTTAGGTTTAAAAAAAGGTAAGGTATTCCTAAGTATATGCCCCAAAGTTCTCCGCTAGAGTCCCAATTGGGGCAAGATATTAATCTTGAAGTGCGTCATATCCTTCTTCGCCTGTGCTAATACGAAGCACATTGTCAATTGAATCAATAAAGATTTTCCCATCACCGATATTTCCAGTGTATAAAACTCCTTTAATTGCATTTACAGCTGTGTCAACTGGAACTTTGCATATAATAACTTCAACTTTAACTTTTGGCAAAAGAGTTGCCTCAACAGCTGTACCACGGTAATATTCTGTATGCCCTTTTTGGATTCCGTATCCAAGAACTTGAGCAACTGTCATACCTGTAATTCCAACTTCTTCTAGTGCAAGTTGCAATTTTGCAAGGCTAGTTTGTTTTGTAACAACTGTAATTTTTGTAAGTGGTGCGTCAGGTCTAGAGTTGTTTATAACTGGAATATCTTTAGTTGTTGCAGTTATATCATCTTCTTTTTCAAGCGTAAGCGGGCTGCTCATAACAAATCCAGCATAACTAGTTTGAAGTGCGTGCTCGCTATAGTCAAGACCGATAGTTTCTTCTTCAACTGAAACACGTAATCCGTGGATAGATTTAATCATGTGGAATGCAAATGTCATAGTCACAGTCGTCCAAGCGATGATAGCTGCAAGACCGATAATTTGAATAATAAGTAAGCTTATACCGCCACCATAAAATAAACCACCATCAACAGCAAGAAGACCAACAGCAAGTGTTCCCCAAATACCGTTTACACCGTGAACTGCAACAGCACCAACAGGGTCATCAAGCTTTAATTTGATATCAATAAATTCAACAGCTACTACTACTAAAATACCAGATACGATACCAACGATTGTTGCACCGATAGCATCAAGGTTTGCACAACCAGCTGTGATACCAACAAGACCAGCAAGTGCCGCATTTAGTGTCATAGAAACGTCAGGTTTCCCTGTTTTTTTCCAAGTAAACGCCATAGTTGTAACACAAGCTGCCGCAGGTGCAACTGTTGTAGTTAAAAATATAGAGCCAAGCCCTCCAAGCCCTTCAAGTTCAGTTGCGGCTGCACCATTAAATCCGTACCAGCCAAACCATAAAATAAATACCCCAAGTGCTCCAAGTGTTAAGTTGTGACCTGGAATAGCTTTTGCTACGATTTCGCCTGTTTTTGGGTCTTTCACGTATTTTCCAAGACGTGGCCCAAGAAAACTGATACCGATAAGTGCAGAAATACCACCAACTGTATGTATAGCTGCAGAACCTGCAAAGTCAATAAAGCCCATTTCAAAAAGCCATCCTTGCTCGTTCCACACCCAACCTGCTTCGATTGGATATACGATAGCACTTAAAATTACGCTATACCATAAGTATGAACTAAACTTAGTTCTTTCTGCCATTGCTCCAGAAACGATAGTAGCAGTTGTTGCACAAAATACAACGTTAAATACGAAACTTGCCCAGTCAATATTATCATAATCGAAAAATACGTCCATGTTTGGCACTCCAATAAACCCGCCAACATAATTTTCCGACATCATCAAACTATAACCTAGCAATGCAAACACCATCGTTCCCATCGAAAAGTCCATTAAGTTTTTCATTATAATATTTCCAGAGTTTTTTGCTCTAGTGAATCCTGATTCAACCATTGCGAAGCCGACTTGCATAAAAAATACTAGTGCTGCACCGATTAAAAACCAAATTCCAAAATCCATAAACATTCTCCTTTCCAATAAAAAAGCGTGCATTTTATCCTAAACTTTGTCATAGATAAAATGCACGCCTTTGTGCGAAAACTTTTTATAATTTATATTTATGAATTGTATCAAACTTTGATTACTATTTCAATACTAAATTTGAATTTTGTATAAAATATGTAATATTTCGGTAATTTTTACTATGTACATATATAATAATATATAAACTATATAAATTTATTTGTGTAACTATACAAAAATTATTGTTTATAATAAAGATAATTTCTATAATAGTACTAGTTAGATTTGTTAAAATTGTCATAAATAGTATAATACTAATTAAATGGAAAAATTTATCGACATCTATTGAACAAACATATAATTTGTTCTATAATAAGTAGAGAACATTTTAGGTTCATCAAGTGATGAACTTTTTTTTATACAAATTTAGGAGGACTTAGGGACGATGGTAGATGATATACTAAATTTTGCACAAGAAGCCGACGTAAAATTTATAAGATTAGCATTTTGTGACCCGTTTGGTGTACACAAAAACATCTCAATTATGCCAACAGAGTTAAAAGACGCATTTGAACGAGGAATTTCTTTTGATGCAAGCTCTATTAGGGGTTTTGAAGAAGTAAGTCGTTCTGATTTATTTTTATTTCCAGACGCAACAACACTGACCGCTCTACCTTGGCGACCAGAACCAGGTTGTGTGATAAAATTTTTCTGCGATATCAAATATGCCGATGGTTCTATATATATAGGAGATAGTAGAAATATACTTAGAAATGTAATTAAAAAAATTTCAAAAATGGGATATGGGGCAAGAATAGGCTCTGAAAGTGAGTTTTATCTTTTTAAATTAGATGATTATGGAGAACCAACATATACTCCTATTGATAATGGAACGTATTTTGACGTTGCTCCGCTTGACCAAGGCGAAGATGTTCGACGTGAAATTTGCTTAGTGTTAAGTGAGATGGGCTTGATGCCAGAAACTTCTCACCATGAGCAAGGTCCGGGGCAAAATGAAATAGATTTTAAATATAGCGACGCTATGACATGTGCAGATAATTTGCTTGCATTTAAAAATGTTGTAAAAATTATATCAGCACGACATGGGCTTTTTGCTTCATTTATGCCAAAACCTTTGGAAGGCAAAAGTGGTAGCGGATTGCATATAAATATTTCTCTAATGAAAAATGGTAGAAATGTTTTTTCAAAACAGCATTTAGAACAAGATGTTAGAGATAGTTTCATAGCTGGAATTTTAGCTAGAATTTCAGAAATAACATTATTTTTAAACTCGACTGTAAATTCATATGATAGACTTGGTGCATTTGAAGCTCCAGATTATGTATCTTGGTCACATCAAAATAGATCGGCATTAATTCGTATCCCAGCACAAGGAGATACAAAAACTAGAATTGAGCTACGTTCGCCAGACGGTGCATCAAACCCCTATATTGCATTTGCGTTAGTGCTATCGGCTGGGATCTATGGAATAGAAAATAACCTTAAACTTGAAGACGAAAATACAAAAATAGAAATGTTGCCACAAAGTTTGGAAGAAGCAATATCAAAAGCAAAAAATTCTTTGTTTGTAAAAGAAGTATTAGGAGAAGAATTTGTGGCAAAATATATAACTATTAAAGAACTAGAATTACAAAATTACTATGACTGTGAAGACAAAAAAGATTTTTATACTAAGGAATATTTTTGCAAATTATAGTTGTTGTTAAGGAGGATGCGTGTGATGCTAAATGTTTTAATGGTCTCATATGTACAACCAAGCAAAGAAGTATTATCTGATATGTTACCAGTCTCGCATGAGATATACACTAGTCATTCATGTAGTGAAGCAAGGCGATTACTTTTAGAAAGAAAAATAGATATTGTTATTATAAACACGCCACTAAAAGATGAAACAGGTGAAAAATTAGCTAAAGATATCGCTTGCCAAGGTGCTACACAAGTTATTTTGATGGTTGGGTCAGAACATTATGAACAAATTGCTAGTAAAGTTGAACAATTAGGTGTAATAATGGTTGCAAAGCCACTAAATAAAAAAATACTAGAAACATCTTTGAATATTGCTAAAGTAACATATAATAGATTGAGGCTATTAGAACGTGAGAACACACTACTAAATAAAAAAATTGATGATATTAGAATTATTAGTAGGGCAAAATGTATACTAATAGAGAAGGGCATGAGCGAGTTACAAGCACACAAATATATAGAAAAAGAAGCTATGGATACACGAAGAACTAGAAAAGAAATATCTGAAACCATTATACAAAACTATGAAGTTAGTTGATGAAAGGAGCAAGTATGAGTAAATTTATTTTTGTAACAGGGGGTGTAGTATCAGGTCTTGGAAAAGGTATTACAGCAGCAAGTTTAGGACGTCTGCTAAAACAACGAGGACTGAAAGTAACTGCACAAAAGCTGGACCCATATATGAACGTAGACCCAGGAACGATGAGTCCATATCAACATGGAGAAGTGTTTGTAACAGAAGATGGAGCGGAAACAGACTTAGATTTGGGACATTATGAGAGATTTATTGATGAAGATTTAAACAAACATTCAAACCTAACCTCTGGTAAAATATATTATCATGTGCTAAATAAAGAAAGAAGTGGCGGATATCTTGGGCAAACAGTTCAAGTTATACCACATATTACAAATGTCATAAAAGAATTTATATATTCGAGTGCTGAAAATAGTGATATACTTATAACAGAAATTGGAGGAACAACTGGAGATATCGAAATTCAACCGTTCCTTGAAAGTATTAGACAAATATCTTTAGAAGTTGGTCGTGAAAATTGTATTTTTATACATCTAACGCTAGTTCCATATATAAAATCGAGTGGAGAACACAAAAGCAAGCCTACGCAACATTCGGTAAAAGAATTACGTTCGATAGGGATTTCGCCAAATATTATAGTTGCGAGAGCAGATGAGGAAATACCATCTGATATATTAGAAAAAATCTCGCTATTTTGTAATGTGCCAACGGACTGTGTTATACAAAATACAACGCTTGACTCGCTATATGAAGTTCCGCTTATGTTGCATGAAAAAGGTTTGGACGATGTAGTTTGTAGAGAGCTAAAACTTGATACAAAGCAACCTGATTTAACTGAGTGGCGACAAATGGTGGACAATATTTATTCGGCTAAAAAGTCTGTAAATATTGCAATTGTTGGGAAATACGTAAAACTTCATGATGCATATCTTTCGGTTAGTGAAAGCTTGCGACATGCTGGGTTTATGTGTGGGGCAAATGTTAACATAAGTTGGATAGACTGCGAAGAAGTGACAAGCGAAACAAGCCACGAAATATTTAAAGATATAGATGGAATTGTTGTGCCAGGTGGATTTGGAGACCGTGGTGTTGAAGGAAAAATTGAAACGTGTAAATATGCTCGTGAAAATGACGTTCCGTTCCTAGGAATTTGTCTTGGTATGCAAGTTGTTGTTATTGAATTTGCAAGAAACGTGCTAGGGCTTAATGATGCACACTCAATGGAATTTGATGAAAACACAACGAACCCTGTAATCCACATTATGGAAGACCAAAAAGAGATTACTAACAAAGGTGGCACAATGCGTCTTGGTAAGTATGACTGTAAGCTTAAAGATAACTCTAAACTTAAAGAGTTGTATGGGTCAAGCACGATAACAGAAAGACATAGACATCGTTTTGAATTTAACAATAAGTATAAAGATTTAGTTGAGCAACAAGGACTTGTTATAAGTGGGACATCACCAGATGAAAGTTTGGTTGAGGCAGTGGAGCTTGATGGGCACAAATATTATGTTGCAGCACAATTTCACCCAGAGTTTAAAAGTCGTCCAAACAAGCCACACCCAATGTTTTTAGGATTAGTAAAATCAACGCTTGAGGAGTGAGAAAATGAATTTTTGGAAAATGCATGGAATAGGAAATGATTATATTTATTTTGATTGTATGGAAAAAGAATTAGACAACCCTGCAGATGTAGCGATTAAGTTATCGCATCGCAATTTTAGTATCGGCGGCGATGGTATCGTTATGATATGCAGTTCAGATGTTGCAGATGCAAAAATGCGTATGTTTAACTTAGATGGTAGCGAAGGAAAAATGTGTGGAAATGCAATTAGATGCGTTGGGAAATATTTGTATGACAATAAAATCGTTCAAAAAGACCAAGTAAGCATTGAAACGCTTAGTGGAATTAAATATCTTGATATGACAATTAAAAATGATAAAGTTGAAAGTGTTAAAGTTGATATGGGTAGCCCTATTTTGGCACCAAAAGACATTCCTACAACTTTAGATGGTGATATAATTGTTGACCGTGAAATAACAGTTGATGGGAAGCAATACAACGTTACATGCGTGTCTATGGGTAACCCTCACTGTGTAATTTTTATTGATGAAGATGTAAATGATTTGAATTTAGCCCAAATTGGTCCTAAGTTCGAGAAAAACGAAATATTCCCAGAGCAAGTGAATACGGAGTTTGTACAAGTGTTGTCTGATGGAAGTTTGAAAATGCGAGTGTGGGAGCGTGGAAGCGGTGAAACGCTTGCATGTGGAACAGGGGCATGTGCAGTTGCTGTTGCGGCGGTTCTTTGTGGCAAAGCTGAAAAAAATACAGATATAATTGTACATTTAATAGGTGGAGATTTAACTATAAACTATACTGACGAAACTGTTTTTATGACAGGTGGAGCGACAAAAGCTTTTGAAGGTACAGTTGAGGTTTAATTTATATATTTTAAAGGAGAATAACAAATGCAAATTAATAAAAATTTTTTAGAATTAGAAGAAAGCTATTTGTTTTCAACGATAGCAAAAAAAGTAAACGAGTTTCAAGCAGCAAATCCAGAAGCAAAAGTAATTAGACTTGGTATAGGTGACGTTACGTTGCCACTTACAAAAACAGTTGTTGACGCTATGCAAAGTGCAGTTGCAGAAATGGCTGACCCAGCAACTTTTAGAGGGTATGGACCAGAGCAAGGATATGACTTCTTGCGTCTTTCTCTACAAGAATATTACAAATCAAAAGGTGTGGAGCTTGAGGCAGACGAAATTTTTGTAAGTGATGGAGCAAAAAGTGACCTTGGAAACATATTAGACATTTTTGCAGATGGAACAGCACTTATTCCAAACCCAGTGTATCCAACGTATCTTGATACAAACACTATGGAAGGTCGCAAAATCAACTTACTTGATGGAAATGAAAAAAATAGCTTTTTGCCAATGCCAGAAGACGGAAACGGTGGCGATTTAATATACTTGTGTTCACCAAACAATCCAACAGGTGCAACATACACTAGAGAGCAACTTAAAGCTTGGGTTGACTATGCAAATGCAAACAATGCAGTTATTTTGTTTGACAGTGCTTACGAATTTTTTGTAAAAGACAAGTCACTACCAACAAGTATTTTTGAAATTGAAGGAGCAAAAACTTGTGCAATCGAGTTTTGTTCATTCTCAAAAACAGCAGGATTTACAGGAACAAGATGTGGTTACACAGTTGTGCCACATGACCTTGTGTGTGAAGGAACGAAACTTAACAAACTTTGGTTAAGACGTCAAACTACTAAATTTAACGGTGTGCCATACATCATTCAAAAAGGTGCAGCGGCAGTATTTACAGAGCAAGGTAAAAAAGAAATTGAAGAAAACGTTAACTATTACCTTGAAAATGCAAAAATCATCAGAGAAACTTGCGAAAAATTAGGTTTCTGGTTTGTAGGTGGAGACAACTCACCATATATTTGGATTAAATGTCCAGATGGGCTAGACTCTTGGGAGTTTTTTGACAAGCTATTAAATGAAATTTACGTTGTTGGAACTCCAGGCGTTGGCTTTGGAACAAACGGGCAAGGTTTCTTTAGAATTTCAGCATTTGGAATGAGAGAAAATGTAATTGAAGCAATGGATAGACTTGAAAAATTGTATACAAAATAGAAGTTAGTACTACCTACGTATTGCAAATGATTGAAAAATAGATTATAATGTAGCGTAAAGGACGCAGACGTTCTCAAATAAGTAAATCTTGTTATGAGTACGTCTGTTTTTTTATACAAAATAGAAAGGGGCTAGGGTAGTGATAAATTTTACTGAGGCAAAAGGCAATATCGGATTATATGATAGTAGTTTTGAACATGACAATTGCGGAATAGGAGCAGTTGTAGATATAAAAGGAAGAAAGACGCATCAAACTGTTATTGATGCTTTAAAAATTGTTGAAACTCTTGAACATAGAGCAGGGCAAGATGCAAGTGGGGAAACAGGTGATGGTGTTGGAATTATGGTGCAAGTAAGCCATAAATTTTTTAGTAAGGAAGCAAAAAAACTTGGATATAAAATAGGAAATGAACGTGAATATGGGGTAGGAATGTTCTTTTTTCCACAAAATGAAAATACTCGCAAGCAAGAAATGAAATTATTTGAAATGATTGCAAAAAAAGAAGGTGGGCAATTTTTAGGGTGGCGACAAGTGCCAGTTGACACAGCAGTTATAGGGAAAGTTGCATTTGATTGTATGCCATCAATTTGGCAAGCGTTTCTTAAAAAGCCAAAAAACATTAAAGAAGGTGCAGATTTTGACCGTAAGCTATATTTGATTAGACGTGTATTTGAGCAGGCTAAAACAGCTGACACTTACGTTTGTAGTTTATCAAGCAGAACAATTGTATATAAAGGTATGTTTTTGGTTGCACAACTTGGTCAGTTTTATTTAGATTTGATGGACGAAGATTATGTTTCGGCAATTGGTATGGTTCATAGCCGTTTCTCAACTAACACTATGCCTAGCTGGAAACGTGCACACCCAAATAGAATGATACTTCACAACGGTGAAATTAACACAATTAAAGGGAACGCTGACCTTATGATTGCACGTGAAGAAACAGTTACAAGCGATTACTTAGGTAAAGAAATAGAAAAAGTTTTCCCAATTGTTGACCTTGAAGGGTCTGATAGTGCGATGCTTGATAACTCGCTGGAGTTTATGGTTATGAATGGGCTAGATTTACCGCAAGCTGTTATGGCGACTATTCCTGAACCATGGGCAAATGATAATCAAATGTCTAAAACTAAGCGTGATTTTTATGCATATTATGCAACAATGATTGAACCTTGGGACGGTCCAGCTGCGATATTATTTAGCGATGGGGACGTTATGGGTGCAATACTTGACCGAAATGGACTTAGACCGTCAAGATATTATGTAACGAAAGATGATAGACTTATTTTGTCAAGCGAAGTAGGGGTTCTACCTATTGCAGAAAAAAATGTTGAACTTAAAGACAGACTTCGCCCAGGAAAAATGTTGTTAGTTGACCTAAACAAAGGTGAACTGATTGATGATAGCAATTTAAAGGAAGATTATGCGACAAGACAACCTTATGGGGAATGGCTTGACAAGTATTTAGTGTCACTTGCATCACTGCAAATACCAGCTATTAGACCAGTTGAATATTCAGATGAGGAGCTTTTAAGACTTCAAAAAGCTTTTGGATATGGTTATGAAGATACGACAGAGTGTATTTTGGCGATGGCTAAAAACGGTATTGAGTCGACAGGGGCAATGGGTGATGACACTCCGCTTGCACCATTAAGCGAAAATCAACCTAAACTTGCAAATTACTTTAAGCAACGTTTCGCACAAGTTACAAATCCACCAATTGATGCGATACGTGAAAAAGTTGTTACAGATACAAGTGTATACATCGGTGCAAAAGGTAACATATTGATGGAACAACCTGAAAACTGTCGTGCTCTAAAAGTAAGCAACCCGATTTTGACAGAAGTTGACTTGCTAAAAATTAAGCATATGAACAAAGCAGGATTTAAAATAGTTACAGTTTCTATACTATACTACAAAAATCAGAACTTGCACAAAGCGTTGGAGCAAATGTTAGTTGAAGTTGATAGAGCTTATCGTGATGGGGCAAATGTAGTTATATTATCGGATAGAGGCGTTGATGAATATCACAAAGCGATACCATCACTGCTTGCAGTTTCGGCAGTTTCAAGCCACCTTGTAAAAACTCGCAAACGTACGGCACTAACGATTGTTCTTGAAAGTGCAGACCCTAGAGACGTGCATGATTTTGCGACGTTGCTTGGATTTGGTGCAGCAGCCGTGAACCCATATCTTGCACACAACACGATAAAAGATTTGGTAGACAAAAAGCTACTAAACAAAGATTATTATGTTGCTGTAAGTGATTATAACAAAGCCGTAATCGATGGGATAGTAAAAATTGCGTCAAAAATGGGAATTTCAACTATCCAAAGTTATCAAGGAAGTAGAATTTTTGAAGCTGTAGGTATTTCTTCAAAAGTTATCGAAAAATATTTCGTTGGAACGCCAACACGTGTTGAGGGGATAGATCTTGACGATATTGAAGATGATGTAAGCGTGCATCACAAAGCAGCGTTTGACCCACTTTCACTTGACACGTCAAGCCAACTTGAAAGCAACGGTATACACAAAATGCGTGCAGGTAAAGCAGACCATTTGTATACACCAGAAACGTTATTTATGTTGCAACAAGCAGTTAGAACTGGTGATTATGACTTGTTTAAACAATATACGAGTAAAGTTAACAACGGACATGTAAGTCATTTGCGTAGTTTGCTAGACTTTAAGTTTATGGAAGACGGCGGAATTGATATAAATGAAGTTGAAGACGAGAGAGAAATTGTTAAACGATTTAGCACAGGACCTATGAGCTATGGTGCATTAAGTAAAGAGGCACATGAAACGCTTGCAATTGCTATGAACAACCTTGGAGCAAAAAGCAACACAGGTGAAGGTGGCGAGGAAGAAGAACGTTACAAAGTTGTTCCAAATGAGCCAAACCGCAACAGTGCTGTAAAACAAGTTGCATCAGCTAGATTTGGGGTAACAAGCAAATATTTAGTTAGTGCGAGAGAAATCCAAATTAAAATTGCACAAGGGGCAAAACCTGGAGAAGGTGGACATTTGCCAGGAGCAAAAGTTTATCCTTGGGTTGCAAAAACTAGATATTCAACACCAGGGGTAGGGCTTATAAGTCCGCCACCACACCATGATATTTATTCAATTGAAGACTTGGCACAGCTTATTTATGACTTGAAAAATGCAAACCGTCATGCAACAATTTCAGTAAAACTTGTTTCAGATGCAGGTGTTGGAACGGTTGCAGCAGGTGTTGCAAAAGCTGGGGCAGGGCACATCACTATAAGTGGATATGACGGTGGAACAGGTGCTGCACCAAAAACATCTATATTAAACGCAGGTATGCCTTGGGAACTTGGAGTTGCGGAAATTCACCAAACGCTTATAATGAACGGGCTTAGAAGCCGTATCAAACTTGAGGCAGACAGCAAGATGATGAGTGGGCGTGACCTTGCAGTTGCGGCGATGCTTGGAGCGGAGCAATTTTCATTCTCGACAGGTCCATTAGTGGCTATTGGCTGTGTTATGATGAGAGTTTGTAACCTTGATACGTGTCCGACAGGGGTTGCAACGCAAAATCCAGAACTTAGAAGTAGATACACTGGTAAGCCTGAATACGTTGAAAACTTTATGTTGTTTATGGCTAGAGAACTTCGTGAGTTTATGGCGAAACTTGGGGTTAGAACAGTTGAAGAACTTGTTGGACGCGTAGATTTACTTGAGATGAGAAAAGATAACTTAACTAAACGTGCAAGCAAAATTGACTTATCAAGATTGTTATTTAACCCGTTGGTTGAGGACAATTGCGTAAGTTATAGAGAAGGCGATAAATACGACTTCAAACTTGAGTCAACTACGGATATGGCTAAAATTATACCAGGGTTTAAATCGGCGTTTGAAAAAGGAATGAAAAAAGCTATCAAAATTGATGTAAACAATTTGGATAGAAGTCTTGGGACAATTTTTGGATCTGAAATAACAAAACGCTATCAAAATGAGCTTGAGGACGACACATTTACTGTAAAATGTACAGGAAGTGTTGGGCAAAGTTTTGGGGCATTTATTCCTAAAGGGTTGACGCTTGAATTAACAGGTGATACAAATGACTATTTAGGTAAAGGTCTATCTGGTGGTCAAATAATTGTGTATCCATCTAAAGATGCAACTTTTGATAAGAGTACAAACATCGTAACTGGAAACGTTGCATTGTATGGCGCAACTCAAGGTAAAGTATACATCAGCGGTGTTGCTGGAGAGCGTTTCGGGGTTAGAAACTCAGGAGCTACGGCAGTTGTTGAAGGTGTTGGTGACCACGGTTGTGAATATATGACAGGTGGAATGGTCGTTGTGCTTGGAAGAACGGGCAAAAACTTTGGGGCAGGTATGTCTGGAGGGATTGCGTATGTGCTTGATGAACACAATGAGTTTTATTTAAGAGTAAATAAAGCGATGGTATCTATTGATAAAGTTGAAGATAAATATGATATCAAAAACTTGAAAACTATGATAGAAGAACACGCAGAAAAAACAGGTAGCGAAAAAGCGAAACAAATACTTGATGACTTTAGCGGATATTTACCAAAGTTCAAAAAAGTGTTGCCGTTTGATTATGACAAAATGATGAGATTGATCGCTAAAATGATGGAAACAGGTTTAACTCAGGAGCAAGCACAAATTGAAGCGTTTTACAGTCTTAAAGGGAATAGGGGGTTTCCTTAGTGCTGACTGAGTGCTTTAGTTGTCCCACGCTTTTCTCTATCCATGATCTTTTCCTAACTCTACACACACAACAGTTCCCATATGCATTCTGTAGGGGAAAATAGTTCAATGTTCATACTGAACATTAAAAATCAATGTCACTTGATATAATCCAGGAAGTCAAAGTTGTGTCTCTTGATGGGGTTGGATATTACGAGGAGTTCTGAGTAAGACTGACAGTGACATTCTGTTCCACAGCAGAAGTCCAGAGAAAATATTAGGCTAACGTCAGAAAGCCAAGATGGAAAACAGATTGAACAGAATCTAGAACACCATACAAAACACCAAAACACATACTAAAGTAATGAAAGAAAAGCCATGATAATTGACAAATGTTTGTATAGGTGAAACCAAGCAACCATCACAGTGCATGGGAAGAGAAAGTGCTGAGTGCAATATTAAATATTATAGAAATTATTCTAAAGTGCAGTGTGCTGGATTGCAGGGTCCATGATACTGATTGCACATATATGTAAAGTGCTTTGTGCTGTTATTAATTGCACATTACCCATGGTGATTCCACATAAAACCCAACATCAATTATGAAGTGCTTTGTGCTGATGGTGACTGCATGTTGCCCATGATGACTGCACATATATCCATGATATATTATAGATTGTACATTTCTCATAGTAATTGCACAATTGCCCATGATATTAATTGCACATTGCCCATTTTAACATGATTAAACATGATGGTCACATATCTGATTGGGGTGGTAGAGTGGTGATTACATATGGTCGCAGGTCCGGTTGGACAGCACACATAAAGCGAGGAAACAATAGGAAAAGCAGGATGGAGGCTACAAGCAGGTTAGTTATGACTACATGTTTGATTTGCCTTGAGCTATCTCCTCAAAGTGATTTTAAAAGCATGATATGTGGGACATTCCCTAATCGCAAGTAGTCGGCTGTTCCAACATTTATGCCAATAACAGAAAACACGGCATCTAAAGGGCACCTCGCAGTCCCCCCTGGCAGAGGCCCTGGTGTCCCCGCACAAGCCGCTATCTGCTCTTAGCTTAATGAACTCATTTAACAGGGGAGGTGCTAGACTACGGAGCACCTTATACATTAAAGAGGCAATTTTGAAGTGTTTAAAATTATCAAAACTTAAAACACTGTTTGGCAAGAATAACGCAATGGTGGAAAGAGTATTTTTTAAAAATATTTCTCTACAAGAGGCTTCTTTAATTGAGCTGTAGCTAATGTTGAAGCTCTAATAAGCTACTGATTGTGCTGCTATGCCTAAACATGTCTTTAACCTTGAAGCCATTGTCGTTTCTCAAGTTGTGATGATGTGAAGATGATGAATAAACTGCCGCTGACACCGACTTGATTGTATATAAAAAGGTTTATTACAAAAAGTACAGCAGCATAGTTCACTCCTTATTAATTATTTTTTAATCCTGCAAGAGTTTTTTCTAGTGATTTTGTATCGTCAATGTTGAATGTCTTTGCATTTGCGTCAATGACACGCACGAACCCGATGACAGTACGCTTTACGCCTACTTCGATAAATGTATCAAATCCGTCTTCAATCAGTTTATTTATGGATTGTCTAAACTTTACAGTGCTGGCTACTTGTTTTGGAATAAATTTCTTTGCTTCTGTATTATCCATATAATTTGCACTTACATTGCTTACAATAGGAATTGTTGGGGGTGCAAATTCAATTGGTTCAATAAACTTTTTGAGTTTATCCTTTGCTCCATCCATCATTGGGCTGTGGAATGCACCGCCAACTTTTAGTGGAATAATTCTTCTTGCACTGACTTTTAGGACTTGAGATACTTCGTCCACAGCTTCTTTTGTGCCCGATATTGTTACTTGTTCTGGACAATTATCGTTTGCCACCACAACTTCTACTGTTGGATAATCTTTATTTACATCATCACAAACTGCATATACAGTATCAGCCTCAACGCCTAATACAGAACGCATTACACCTGGTTTTGTTGCTGCTGCTTCGGCCATACAGCTTGCTCTATAGTCAATTATTTTTAAGCATTCTTCAAAACTGAGCATTCCACTAGCTACCAATGCACTGTATTCGCCTGCACTAAACCCTGCTACAGCTTTGGGTGTGATGCCTGCTTCAATTGCTACTTGATATGCTGCCATTGTTGTTACATAAATTGCTACTTGGGCATATCGGGTTTGATGAATTGATTGATTTTCTCGCTGTCGAAAACGGTGTCTATGCCTTTGTTAATCTTAAATATAAACTGAGTTTTATTAGTGTAATTAACTGCTACGGCAGGCCAGTAGGCAATTCCATCTACGTCGTAGAGAAAGCTGCAAGCATATATCTTTTTAAAATGGCGAGCTATCGAAGTGCCCTCAATCATTTCCTTTATGCCCGAAGAATTTATGTAGTGTTCAATTTCTATGCCTTTCTTGGCTGCGTACTCATTTATGCGTTCAAACCAGGTTTCGACCCCTTGGAAGAGCGAAATCTTAGCTCCCGAGGCGGCGAAGGCCTCCTTTCTTAGCGATAGTCCACTGCTTTTTGCTTCGTGTATCATCTTGGACATATAGGCGAGGATGGGGTCGGCATCTTGGGCT
>MDSP01000020.1_pt1 | contig 38825 bp, 33 predicted proteins | sample 1005811 | NCBI WGS metagenome assembly MDSP01 (sample SAMN05526596, study PRJNA338239) | gut metagenome | isolation source: stomach gut content | host: Naso elegans | place: Saudi Arabia: Red Sea | collected 2011-04
CGTTAGAAACTCTTGATGAGTCAAGTTCAGTTGATTGACCATTAACAGTTGCAGTAATAGTTACTAAATCAGCAGGGCTACTAAAGCTTCCTTCTAATTTTAGAGTTACAGTTTCTTGGTTTGCAGTTACTAATGCAAATGTATCAATAAAGATATCTGAGCTATCAATTACAGAAATTGTTCCTGTTGCAGAACTAGTTACAAAATAATCTGCACCATTTCCAGTAACTTCAGCTACATAATCATAACTTCCAATATCTAATACATTTGTAGATAATCCGTAACTTCCTGAAGTTCCGTTACCATTGTATAAGTTAGTATCTTTAGTATCAATACTTACAGCATATCCAGTAAGGTTAGTTCCCAAGTTTAATGAAGCACCATTTCCTTCAATTACTGTTATGTTATAACCAGCTTTAGAGATGTCTGGTGATTGACCAATAGTAATAACTTCTTCGCTATTTGCAGTTTTAGCAACAATAGCAATAGTAGTTCCTTCTGATAATCCAACTTCACTAAATCTAATTGTAGCAGTTGCACTATCTCCTCTAGCAGCAAACTTATCTGTAATATCAATATCACCAGCTACGATAGTAACTTCTTCTTCAAAGTCATTCCATTCACCAGTTATTGTAAAGTCTAATAAATTATCTGCAAAACTATCAATTACAAATGACTCAAGAGTTGCATCTCCATCTGGAGTTTCAACATCTGGGATTTCAACATCTGGATCTAAATCATCGTCGTCATCGTCGTCATCATCATCGTTGTCATCATCATCGTTGTTATCGTCGTCATCATCGTTATCGTCGTCATCATCGTCATCGTCGTCATCACTATCAGGAGTAGTAGTTGGAGGAGTAACTGTTGTGTCGTCGTCATCATCGTCATCATCATCACCACTATCAGGAGTAGTAGTTGGAGGAGTAACTGTTGTGTCGTCGTCATCATCGTCATCATCGTCACCACTATCAGGAGTAGTAGTTGGAGGAGTAACTGTTGTATTACTAGAAATTGTTCCTGTAGCTGTAGCTGTATTAGTTAAGTAGAATAATGAGTCTGCTTTATCATCAACTAGAATTGTTACTGTGTGAGTACCTGTTGTAACTCCAGTATTAATTGTAGCTGTTTTTCCATCTGATGAAACTTCTCCAGAAGTAATAATTCCACTTCTTCCATTTACAGACCAGCTAATTTCATATAAGTGGTCTCCAAAATTATCTAAGATGCTTTCGCCAAATGTAATTTGAACTGTACCATTTCCTTTATCTACAACGCTTGTAGGTGTAGGAGCAGTTCTTGCAGTTCCTGATACACTTGTTACATATGAACCAATTAATGGAGCTGAAACAGTAACGGCTACTTGCTCACCAGCAACTAAACCAACATTGTTAATTGTTGCTTCGTAATTTCCAGTTGTACTATTTAATTTGAATGATGAATTAGCAACTTCACCTGGAGTAGCAACACTTCTAGCCATAGCTTTAGACCAGCTTACACTAACTTCTTCTGGTAAAGTAGCATCTGTGTAGCTACCTTTTTGAATGCTAAGTTTCATAGTATCATCAGTAAATGTAATGTGTGCTTCTGGAGCGTGTTCATTGCTATAAATTCTTTGGCTAATAGTAGCTTCTCTATAGCTTTCTCCAGCATTGATAGTAATTTCATAAGTTCCAGCTGATGGGAATACTGCAGAACCAAAAGTAACAGTATTTGCCGACACAAAATAGTTACTATCTCCAGAACCAAGCCCTACATACTTAACTGTGTTAGAAGATACATCTCTAATAGCGACAGATTGAATATTACTTTGCCAAGCTTCATCAGCTACATAAGCAATCTCAATTGGAACACCAGGAATAGCTTCTGTAGTATCTGCTGTAAGTCTTACAGTTTTAAGTGCTACTATATAATCATCATTAGAGTCTGAACTACTTGAACTTGAACTACTTGAACTTGAGCTACTTGAACTTGAGCTACTTGAACTTGAACTACTGCTTGATGCTGTAGTTGTTGTAGTAGTTGTAGAACCTTCTACTTTATCAGCAAGTTCAAAAGAAATAGTTCCATCAGCCAAAATATTGTCAGAAGTAATGTTATATTCATCAACTACAAATGTAAGTGCTGAACTTGATAATTCTGCTGTAGATGGAATTTGTTCAATAGTTACACCACTAGAAGCAATCTCAACGTGACCTAAATTAAATAGCCCTTCAAAATTACAAGCTGATTGTAATTCTAAGTTATTGATTGTAGTAAGTTCATCAGTAACTACAACACGAATTTTATCATCATACTTATCAATAATCATATCTCTAAAATAACAATCTGTTACGTAAACAGTGTTCTCACCACCACCCTCAACGATAACAGTTCCACGAACATCTACATTTTGTAACCATGCATCACCATCAGCAATACCTTGTGCCAAATATAAATCTCCATGAATTACAGAGTCTTTTAAAACAACATCTGGAGTATTAATAATAACGTTTCCAGTAGCAACAATTGAATGAGTTCCTGGAGTTACAATAAATTCTGCTGTCATTCTATCTAATAAAGAAACGATTTCTCCACGAGTAATATTTCCTTGTGGATCAAGAGTTCCATCTGGACGACCAGCTAAAAATCCTTGAGAAACAAGAATATCAATACTATCTTTAGCCCAATTAGAAATATCTCTTGTATCACTAAAAACTGTATCTGTATCAATAATTGTAGAAGTGTTTACTTTATCAAGGCTATACGCTTGTACAATTGCATATGCCACTTCCTCACGTGTTGCATAGTTGCTTGGTCTAAATTGAGTTCCGTAGTTGTTCATTACATCAGCTACACTAGCAACATAATCAGTGTACCATGCATTATTGCTAACATCTTGGAAAGAAACGCTTTGGTTTGGAATATGTAATCCGAATACTTTTTGCATAATAACAGCAAGCTCTGCACGAGTTACTCCACTGTTTGGTTTGAAAGTTCCATCTTCGTATCCAGATAAAATCCCTACATCAGATAATAATTGTATACTATCTTTAGCCCAGTGTGTGCTAACGTCTGTAAAGTTTTTACTGCTTGCCTGAACTACAATTGGTTGACTAACAATTGATAGCCCTAATGATAAGCTTAGACAAAAGGCTATACGTTTTTTCATTATTTTGCTCATTTTTTCTCGCCCCTTCTTTAAATTCCGAATTTTAATCACAAAAAAATTTAATTAAGCTCTTGTTAATAACTTTTTGGATATATAAATATATTTTACCCCATACCCCTATAAATTACAACTATATTCTTGTATCGACCAATATTTACTAACAAATTACAACACCTAATTATTTACTTTATCTACTATTAATTTTATATTTCTTTTTGAATATACAATTATCACAAAATTTCCTTAAATTCCCTCACGAAAATTTGGTAAATAATCCTATTCAAGAAATATCTTTATCTGGTGTAAGTCGAGTTTTATTTACAATAATTATTATAAATTAACAATATGAACATTTTTTTAATTTTAGATTACATTCATTTTATTTTGTATCATTTCTTCAATTCTTACTATATATTCCTCAATCCCTTTTACATTTGGAATACGTTTAATTTTAGCTCCACCTACAATTTTACTTACAGAGCCAGCCCCAAATCCAATTATAGTCTGTTGTTCAGCTATAATTTGTATGTTATATATACTATGATAATTATTTTTTGAATAACCCACATTTTCAAAGTTACCTAAAATATTTTTCTGTCTATACATATAATATGGAGAAAAATTGTTGGTGTGCATAAGTTTTTGGGAATAATTCACCATTTGTTCAATATTTTTACTTTGCAATAAATTTGTAGTGTTACCAAGAGCAGAAGCACGTTTTATAGCCATTGTGTGGATAGTAATATTTTCGGGTTGCAACTTTACTATTTCTTCTAAAGTATTTTGTACATCAGCCAGAGTTTCATTTGGTAACCCCAAAATTATATCCATATTTATAATTTGGTGTCCAACTTCTCTTGCCATCAAAAAAGCAGTCTGAATTTGTTCTACTGAATGATTTCTACCAATTTTATTTAATGTATCTTGGTTCATAGTTTGAGGATTGATTGAAATTCTATTAACTCCGAATTTTTTCATATCAATTAATTTTTGGTGAGTAATAGTATCAGGTCTTCCAGCTTCAACTGTAAATTCCACTACATTTTTTATATCAAAATTTTCATTTACAATGCTCAATAAGTTGTGAAATTGCTCCTCATTCAAACTAGTTGGAGTCCCCCCACCGATATAAATTGTATTAACCACATATTTATTTTGAATATGTTTAGCAATTTCTTTAATTTCCTTATAAAGTGCAACTAAATAATTAGGAACAACAGTCTTTTTTTGAGCTATAGTTGAAGAGCCAAAAGAACAGTATATACATTGAGTTGGGCAAAACGGAATTCCAATATATATACTTATTTCATTTGAGGTATTATTTTTTAAAATCTCATATTCGGCATCTGCTACCTGTGTTAAAAGCTCAACTTTGGCTTGGCTAATATGATAATTATTTAGTAAAGTGGTATGGATTTCTTCTTTATTATAGGATTTATTTTTAAATTGATGCACAAGCTTGGTTGGTCGTATCCCTGTTAGTACTCCCCAAGGCATAGATTTGTTTGTATATCTGTTTAATATTTGGTAAATACAACTTTTGATTGCTACTTTATTTGTAGTATCCGAAATTATTTGTTGCTCAATCAAATTTTCTTGCAAAATTGCATCACGATAAAGCCCAATTGTGAGTTGGGCTTTTTTTGTATCATTATCTAAAAATAAAATATGTGGTTCGTTAATAAAAGGGATAAATAGCTTTACTAAATGTTCTATTTCATAAGTTTTTGGGTAGTTAGCTTGTTGTGTAACTATCATTTTTTAACCTGCAAAATAAGGATTAGTCTGTTTTTCGTGACCAATAGTTGTAATATCTCCATGACCAGTATACACTTTCACTTGGTTTGAAAGCGTAAATAATTTTTGCTTAATGCCTTCTAAGAGCTGACGAGAATTCCCACCAGGCAAATCAGAGCGTCCAATTGCTCCTGCAAATAAAATATCTCCAACAAAAACAGCTTTTTCTTTCTCTTGGTAATAGGCAACTCCATCAGCTGAATGCCCAGGAACATAAATTACTTTGAACTGGAGTTCTTTGTCATTAATTTTAATAATTTCTCCATCACTAACATAACGATCAGCACTAAAACTAATGTGTTCACGACCAACTCTAAAAGATAAGTTATAGCTAATATCTTCTAAATATTGCTTTCCTTTTTCGTGAGCAATAATTTCTGCTCCAAAGGCATCTCTTAATTCTTCAGCTGCTCCTATGTGGTCAAAATGCCCGTGAGTAATCAAAATTGCTTTTAGGTTTAGACCTTTTTCTTTGATATGTGCAATAATACTTGGCCCTTCTGCCCCAGGGTCTACAATAACAGCATCTTTTGTACTATCGCTAATTAAATAACAATTTACTTCATAGCTTCCTGCTACAATAATTTCTACTTTCATAGTTTCCTCCTAATTAACCTGCAACTCTTAATACTTCTAAAACATCTGGAATTTGATGAACTTTGCGTATAATTTCATCTAGCTGTTGTGTGTGAATAATTTCCATTCTTACATTAAATAAAACTTCACCAGCTTTTGTTGTACGTGCATTCAAAGATTTTACATCTAATCTCATATCGGTTAAAACACGTGAAATATCAACAATTATACCCATTCTTTCTGTTCCCACAATTTGAATTTCTGTAATGTAGGTACGAGAGATATTTTGTTGGTCATTCCATCTAGCATCAATTAGGCGCTCTTTTTCATCATCTGGCATATGCTCAACGTTTGTACAGTCAGTTCTATGAATTGAAACTCCACGTCCACGAGTTACATAGCCCACAATATCATCACCTGGTAACGGTCTGCAACATTTTGAAAAACGCACAGAAATATCCCCAATGCCTTCTACAACTATCCCACTTCTGCTTTTTCCAGTGTTGTAAGGTTCTGGTTCAGTATGTTCTGATTTTTCTTGATGTTCTTGCAAAATTTCTTTATCAGTTTTTATATCAGGTTTTTCAATTTTGTGATGCTTTACATTTTCATCAATTAGACGCTGAATTATTTGTTTTTCCTTGAGTGTTCCATGGCCAACACTTGCACAAACTGCCGTCCAATTTTTTAGCCCATAACGTTGAGTTATCGTATCTACACATTGTGTATCCATAAGTGCAACTAAATTAAAACCTCTCTGTTTTGCTCCAAGCTCAAGCAGTTCTTTTCCACGGATTATATCTTCTTCTTTATCTTGCTTTCTAAACCATTGGTTAATTTTATTTTTGGCTTGTGTACTTTTTACAATTTTTAGCCAATCTTTACTTGGTCCTTTGGCACTTTTGGAAGTTAAAATTTCAATTCTATCTCCATTTTTAATTGTGTAATCATATGTTACAATTTTATCATTAACTTTTGCACCAACCATCTTATTTCCTATATCACTATGAATATGATACGCAAAATCTATTGGTGTACAGCCTTTTGGAATAGTTAATAGCTCTCCTTGAGGTGAGAATACATAAACTTGATCGTTATATACATCTAAGTCTAACTTTAGAGCGTCCATAAATTCTACGTTATCGCTCATCTCACGTTGCCACTCCAAAATTTGACGAAGCCATGCAAGTTTTTCTTCAGATTTATCCTGAGCCTTACCTTCTACTTTGCCATCTTTATATTTCCAGTGAGCTGCTATACCATATTCAGCTGTTCTGTGCATATCTTCAGTACGAATTTGTAGCTCAAAAGGTATCCCTTCAAACCCCATAAGTGTGGTGTGTAATGATTGATACATATTAGATTTTGGCATGGCAATATAATCTTTAAAGCGTCCTGGCATTGGTGTAAAAATTTCATGGATTACTCCCAAAACTGCATAGCAATCTTTTACATTTTTAACGATAGCACGGACTGCGAAAATATCATAAATTTGGTCAAACGTTTTGTTTTTATTAACAATTTTTTTGTAGATGCTAAATAGGTGTTTAGGTCTACCCTCTACGTAGGCCTCAATTCCACCTAATTTCAACTGCTCCTTAACTTTATTTACGATATCATCAATCATTTCAAGGCGTTCACCAAGTCTTGATTCTATTTGGTCTTCTAATTCAGAATATGCCTCAGGCTCGATATAACTAAGTGCCAAATCTTCAAGCTCAGCTTTAATTTTGCAAATCCCAAGTCTATGAGCAATAGGAGCAAAAATAGTAAGCGTTTCTTGAGCCTTTTCTTTTTGTTTATGAGGAGGCATAAAACCTAGTGTTCTCATATTATGAAGCCTATCAGCAAGTTTGATAAGAACTACCCTAATATCTTGCGCCATTGCTAAAAACATTTTTCTATAATTTTCAGCTTGAATTTCTTCTTTTTGAAGCTCTTTGTTAGATGATTTATACTTAATTTGGCTAAGCTTTGTAACTCCATCAACAAGCAAAGCTACTTCTCTGCTAAACATAACTTCTAAATCTTCAATTGTATAATGTGTATCCTCAGCCACATCATGCAATATACCTGCTGTAATTGACTCAATATCAAGCTCAAGATCAGCCAAAATATATGCTACTTCTATCGGGTGAATTATGTATGGTTCACCTGATTTTCTAAGCTGTCCTTTATGTGCCTCATCAGCCAACTTATAAGCTTTTTCTATCATACTTAAATCATCTGATGGGTGGTAAGATTTTATTTTTTTTATAAGTCTGTTAAAGATTTCACCCGACATACAAAGTCCCCCTTTTGGTTGTTTATTTTATGCGTAGCTATTATATAGTATAATTCGCCACTACAATAATTTAGATTATTACTATTATAGTCACTTTAATCAAAAATTTCAATGGTCAGTCCATTTTTTTTACATAATTTATTAAAATACGCCTTTTGAAGTTTGAGTAAAGTTTATACTATAAAAATCGTATATTTACTATAGTGTTGCCTTATTTTTCTTAGTTCAAACATCATTTTGTAAAAAATTAACACAAATTTTTAATTTAGATATGTTTTATATTCATAGCGAGTTTTTTTGTGTATTTTGTATATTTACAAATAAAAAAAGTTACTCCTATGTAGAAGTAACTTTATAGTTTTTTATTAATATTTTAATAAAGAAGAAACTGGGATATTTCCTAAAATCTTACGTCCATCAAGACCTTCTAACTCAATTAAATACACAATTTTTACGACTTCTCCACCAAGTTTTTCCACGAGTTCAATCGTTGCTTTTGTAGTTCCTCCAGTTGCCAATAAATCATCAACAATTACTACTTTTTGCCCTTTTGCAATAGCATCAGCATGAAGCTCAATTGTGTTGCTTCCATATTCTAAATCATAGCTTTGTGAAATTCTATCAAATGGAAGTTTGTTTGGTTTTCTAGCAGGGACAAACCCTTTGTGCATTTTGTATGCAACTGGTACACCAAAAATAAAGCCTCTTGACTCAGGTCCAATTACGATATCAAAATCAACGTCTGATAGTTCGTCTGACATTTGGTTAATAGCACATTCTAACCCTTTTGCATCTTTTAAAAGAGGTGTGATATCTCTAAATAAAATTCCTTCGTGTGGATAATCTGGAATATCTCTAATTAATTTGTATAAATCCATTTTAATTTTTCTCCTTTATACGTAAGTTTATGTTTGCTTGAAACTGTTGTAAATGCTGATATTGATTTGAATTTTCGAGGCTTGTTTTTGTGGAAGTTTGTAATTTGTAAATTAAAGTTTCGTTTGTTATTTCATAATCAATCAAACTTAATTCTTTAAATATTTTTAGACACTGAAGAAATTTGTATTCTGTTAAATTTTCAACACAAATATGTTGTAAAATATAATGAATATTCTGGGTATTTTCGTTACAATTTAACAAAAATTTATATATTTTTTTACATTCATTATACGTTGCAATCATCTTTTGTAATTGAAAAAAATCTTCTTCAGTTTCAAAAATCAAATATCCACTTTCTTTAGCCTCGTCTTTTACAAAAATTTTTTGGCATTTATCATGATTATTATAGCACATTTTATGAAAAGTCTGCATAAATTTTAAATCTTTTTTTTGAGATTTGGCTAACTCAAAAAATTCTCTCTCCAAAAGAATTTGCCGAAATTCACCTTGGGGTGGCTCGCATACAATTGGATTTGGTATGTTGTCAAACAAAAATTTGTAATAATAACTGCTTACTTCAATATCAAACGGAGAACGTATATCGCATATTTGAAATTGAAGATTTTCGTTTCCGTTCCATTCATTTTTGCTAATTTCACCAACCAAACTTATTGGCTCACCTTCTGATAAATAGTTTGCTAGATGTCCCATTCCAAAGCCTATGCATGATAAAATGGAATAATTTTTTTGTATAACTAATTTTAAAGTAGCCTTATCAGCGCCGATAGCTTTTGCAGATTGAACCATTCCAGATACTTGAATTAAAGGGGTTGGGTTGTTTGCTCCTAGTGGCTCTAAAACTTGTAATTCATTGTACAAATTTATATTTATATTAGCAATATTTACTCGTGCATCAATATCTAAACTTGGAGTTAAAATTTCTTGAGTCAATTTATCTTTGCTATATTTTTGGATTGCTTCTATAAAATTTTGGAGTTGGCTTTCTTCAAGCGATAATCCTGCCGCCATCTCATGTCCTCCGTGCCTTGTTAAATACTGTTTTTGTGCGTGAATTGCCTCAAAAATATTAAATCCTTCAATGCTTCTTGCTGACCCCACATACATTCCATCTTCTAGCCTCAAAATAATTGTTGGTTTATAATATTTGGAAATAATTCGTGAGGCCACAATTCCTACAACTCCATGATGCCAGCCATCTCCAACAGCGATTATTAGTTTGGTTTCATCTAAATTAATATTTTTGGCAATATATTTTTCTACTTCTTCGCCAATTTGACGTTGAGTTTGTTTGCGTTTTGTATTTTCTTCATCTAGTTGCTTGGCAAGGTCATGAACTTCATCTGTATCCTTTGAAATTAAAAGCCTAACACCTATTTTGGCATCGCTCAATCTCCCAGCGGCGTTAATTCGGGGGCCAATTTGATATCCAATAAGTCCTGCTGTAATTTCTTTATTAGAAACTAAATTTAATAATGCGTTTAGTCCTACGTGTTCTGTTTGTTCCATCTGCACAAATCCCAAATAAGTTAGAACTCGATTTTCATCAGTCAATGGGACAATGTCAGCAACTGTTCCTAGTGCCACTATGTCTAAATATTTCCAAATTTGCTCCTCGATACCTTCTTTAATTGCAAGTGCATGGATAAGTTTAAACACAACTCCAACTCCTGCTAACACTTCACAAGGGTAGGTGCATTCTGGTCTTTTTGGATTTACAATTGAAAATGCTGGAGGTAGTTTGTCTTGGCATTCGTGGTGGTCAGTAACAATGACATCAACATTTAGTGTATTTGCATACGTAATTTCATCTACTGCTGCAATGCCTGTATCCACTGTAATTATTAACTTTGATTGGTCGCTAATTTTTAAAATGGCCTCATTATTTAGACCGTAACCTTCTGTGTGACGATTGGGAATATAATAATCTACATCAAAATCATTTTCGCTCAAAAACATATATAAAATTGATGTGCTTGTAACTCCATCTACATCATAGTCACCATAAATTGTGATATGTTCTTGATTGTTACGGGCTGTTAAAATTCTATTTACAGATTTTTCTATATCTATTAATAAATATGGATCATAGAGATGCTTTTTACTTGGGTTTAAGAATTTGTCGATATCATTTGGTTTGTCTATGCCTCTATTATTTAAAATTTGATTAACTATTGTGTTGCCTTTTTGCTGTGCTTTTAAGCTCCATTGGTATTTACTTGGTAGCAATTTCAATGCTCCTTTCATCTTTTATCTATAATTAATTATTTTTTAATCTATATACAATTATAAGGCATTTGTGATATAATCTAAACGGTATTTAGTATAAATAGGAGTGTTATTATGTTAGAAAATTTTGAAGTAGGTCAGATTATTGATGGGACAGTTACAGGTGTGAAACCGTTTGGTGCTTTTGTTGCCTTAGATGAGAATACTCAAGGGCTAGTGCATATTTCCCATATTTCACATGGATTTTTGGAAAATATTGCCGATGCTGTTAAAATTGGTGATAAAGTTAAGGTTAAAATATTATCTATTGATACCGAGAAAAAGAAAATTTCTCTGTCTATAAAAAATGCTAAACCTGCTCCATCTAAACCGCAGTATAAAAAAGAAGTACCAACAGAAGATTTTGAAAGCCTGATGAAAGGTTTCCTAAAAGATTCATCTGACCGTCAAACTGATATTAACAAAAGACTTAACCGTTAATTAGTTTGACCCTAAAGGTATCACGAAAGTGGTATCTTTTTTATTTCCATTTTTTTCAATTTATATGCTGGGTACTTGAATTTTTTTTGAGTATTTGGTACACAATATATATATCAAAATTTTAAAGGAGGCAATTATGCCAAATCAATTTCAATTAGTACCACTTCCTTATGCATATAACGCTTTAGAACCTTTTATTGATGAGGAAACTGTACACATTCATCACGATAAGCACCAACAAGCTTATTTAGATAAATTTAACGCTGCAATCGGAAGACACCCAGAGCTTTTTACTCAAACGGTTACACAACTTGTAACTAATCCTGCTGCTGTGCCTCTTGATATCCGTCAAGATGTTACAAATCAAGGGGGTGGAGTGTTTAACCATACTTTCTTTTGGAAATCACTATCACCAACTAGCCGTAAGCAACCTCAAGGGAAACTGGCTGATGCTATCACAAAAACTTTTACTTCTTTTGAAGAATTTAAGACTCAGTTTAAGCAACACGCAATTTCTAACTTTGGTTCTGGTTGGACTTGGCTTGTAAAACACCCAAATGGTGACTTACAAATTATTAATACTGCAAATCAAGATAGCCCAATTAGTATGAATTTCTGCCCATTAATTACGATTGATTTGTGGGAGCATGCCTACTATTTAAAATATCAAAACAAAAGACCAGATTTTATTGATGCTTATTTCAATATTATCAATTGGGAGCAAGCTGAAGAATTTTATGAAAATGGTCTTGGCAACTCTATTTGCTAAAATTGCTTAAAATATAACCTATCCAAATTTGGTGGATAGGTTAATTTTTTTATTTAGATTTTTTGTTTCTAACAGCTTTTCTCATCTCAAACCAAATCGGACTGGCTATAAATATTGATGAGTAAGTTCCTGAAAGTACTCCAATTACTAATGGAAACGCAAATTCTCTTACTGATGCTGTACCAAAAATTAATAATGAAGATACCATTATTAATGTTGTAATTGAAGTGTTGATAGAACGTGTAATAGTTTGATTTATACTTAGGTTTATTAATTCTTCGTCGTTATTTGTTACTGATTTTCTATTTTCACGAATTCTATCAAAAACTATAATTGTGTCATTTATTGAGTATCCGATAATTGTTAACATAGCTGCAATAAATGAATTGTTTACTGGCACTCTAAATACGGCATATACCATCAACATTATTAAAACGTCATGAACCAACGCCAAAACTGCACTAGCTCCAAACTTAAAATCATTAAATCTAATCCAAATATAGATTAGCATCAATAATGACCCTAGCAAAATTGCACTTATGGCCTGCGTTTTTATTTCGGGGCTAATTGTTGGAGATACGGAATTTTCTTCAAGAATGATATTTTCGTTTGTTCCAAATTGCTCCTTAACTGCATCAACAAAATTTTTGCGTAATGTGCTATCTGTAACTTGTGTTGTGATGATAACTTCGGTTGTGTCTGGCACAATTTGAATTACTGGAGAATTATCTTCTAGGTATTCTTTTGCTAGAGGTAAAATATCTTTATTAGCATCAAAATTTGTACCTATATCAAGATGAAGTACAGTTCCCCCCTTAAATTCTATATCATAGTTTAAAATATCTTCGCCTTGCATTCCGTGATAAACCATCATTCCTAGCCCTATGATGATTAGAAGTGCTGAAAATGCAAAAAATTTATATCTGTTTGTAATATAGTTCATTATTTAACCTCCGTTTCTTTATATCCATAAAACTGAGGTTTGTTTGCACCAACTTCAAAAAATAAACCTAGCAATAATTTTGTTACAACTAATGCTGTAAACATCGATAAAATTATTCCTATTCCCAAAGTTGTAGCAAAACTTTTTATTATACCAGAACCTAACACATACAAAACTACTGAGGCAATTAACGTTGTTATGTTCCCGTCGATAATCCCTGTAAATGCTTTGTTAAACCCCGCATCAATTGCAGATTTTACACTTCTTCCACGTTTTAATTCTTCTTTTATTCTGGTAAAAATGATAATGTTTGCATCAACTGCCATTCCTATTGATAAAATTATCCCAGCAATCCCTGGTAGAGTTATCGTTGAGCGTATCCAACTTAGGCAAATTATTATTAGCGCCACATACAAAATTAATGCAATATCAGCAACTAAGCCACTCAATTTGTACATCATAATCATAAATATCATAACGATGCCAAACCCTATTGTTCCTGCTTGCAAACTAGAATTAAATGCGTCCATTCCAAGTTTTGCACCAACGCTTGTTGATGAAATTGGGATTAGTGCAAATGGTAATGCTCCTGCCTCTATTCTTTCTGCTAATTGTTTGGCTGAGTCAGTTGTAAAGTTTCCTGAAATTACAGATTTTCCATCACGAATTTCAGCATTTACAATGGGTGCGCTTATAATTATATCATCAAGTTTAATTACAATTGCCTTCCCTAAATTTTCTTTTGTGGCAGTTGCAAATAAATCCGTTCCTTCTTTATCAAGCTCAATAGCTACGGCTGCCTCTTGCCCACCAAAGTTTGACTCTATTATTTGAGGGCTTGCTTTTGCGATATTTTTACCCTCAAGAACTACATTTCCTTCTTCATCTTCAAATGTTAATATTGCTGATGCACCAATATTTTCAATGGCTTCTTGTGGGTCGCTAACTCCTGGAATATTAACACGAATACGGTTTGTTCCTTCAACTGCTACTTCTGCTTCTGTATAATTTTCTTTGTCAAGTCGCACTTGTATCATCTGCACAGCTGCATTCATTTCATCAATTGAAGGGCTGTCAATCCCAGCTTCATACACAATATTTACACCACCTTGCAAATCTAGCCCAAGCTTTATATTATGATAACTTAGTAATTGTTCATCTCCAAGCCCATTATAAGCCACAAAACAAGCACCAATTATCGCCAGAATTACAAGTAGCAACACTCCTATATTTTTTCGCAACGATAGAACCTCCTTTAAAATATTTTACGCCTGTTCTGCTTGCAATCCTATTGCACACTCAAGACGCTTTTTCTCAAGCTCACACCCTACTTCATAAATACTATCAAGTTTTTGGTTAAAATGATACGCATTGGCCGCACACCCACCACTACAATATAATTTTGCCCAACAGCTTGTGCATTCTTCTTTTGAGTATACATTACATTTTTCAAATTCGTTACGTCTATCCAAGTTTGTAACACCAGTCCAAACATCACCCATTTTAAATTCTGGCATACCTACAAACTGATGACATGGGTATAAATCTCCTTCTGGAGTTGCTGCCAAATATTCTGTTCCTGAGCCACAGCCTGCCAAACGTTTATGCACACATGGCCCCCCTGATAAATCTACCATAAAATGGAAGAAGTTAAAACATTCTCCGTTTTCTTTGTGCCTACGTAACATTTCTTTTGCAAGATTTTCGTATTCTTTGCAAAGTGGCTCTAAATCTTCATCTTTTAGGGCATAATCTGTTGTTGGAGGAGCAACTACAGGCTCAACAGAAACTTCTGAAAATCCAGCATCAGCCATATGCAACACATCTTGTGCAAAGTCTAAATTGTGGCGAGTAAAAGTTCCACGGATATAATATTGTTTATGACCTCTTTCATCAACTAACTTTTTGAACTTTGGTAAAATAATATCGTAGCTTCCTTTTCCGTTAGAAGTTGGACGCATTTTATCGTTTACTTTTGGACGACCATCTAAACTTAATACAACGTTGTACATATTCTTGTTTAAAAATTCAATGATAGTGTTATTTAATAATACCCCATTTGTAGTTAAAGTAAACCTGAAATTTTTTCCAGTTTTTTCCTCTTGTTCTCTGGCATATTCCACAACTTCTTTGACAACTTTAAAATTCATTAATGGTTCTCCACCAAAAAAATCTACTTCAACATTTTTACGGTGTCCAGAAGCTTTAATTAAAAAATCGATTGCGGCTTTTCCAACTTCGGCAGACATCAAACCTCTTGGACCATGGTATTCTCCTTCTCCAGCAAAGCAATATTTACACGCCAAATTACAATCGTGAGCAACGTGCAAACATAGTGCTTTTACAACTGGATTTCTTGCCATAAATGCAGGCACTAAATCTTTGTAAGTATCTGGAGTATCAAGCATTTGCTCCTCTTTTAAATAACACAGTTCGGCTACTGCCTCTTCTATTTCACTAGCTTTAAATTTAGATTGATATTTAGTGATAACTTCTTCTTTTGATAATTTTATGGCATCTTCTAAAATTTCATACGCCACATCATCAACAATATGAATAGACCCACTGTGGATATCCATAACAATGTTTGACTGTTCAAATTTAAATTTATGTATCATAATTTCCCTCCGTTTTCGCATCAAAAAAATACTAGCAATGACAAACGCCATTGCTAGTTACTATTACTTATTTTCGCAAGACTGATTTCCTACTGTACAAGATGTTTTACAAGCAGACTGACAAGAAGTTTGGCATTCCCCACAACCACCTTTAGATGCTGTTTTGTTTAAGTTTTTTGTGTTTAAAGTTTTTACGTGTTTCATAATCTTTACCTCCGTTTTATAAATCTGTTTTATTATAACATAGACAGTAGTATTTGAAAACTATATTTGATTATTTTGCGTGCAAATTGTCAAGACTATGATAAAATAAACTTATTTAAAAGGAGAAAACTTATGAATATTAAATTTGCAAAACTACGAGAAGACGCTGTAATTCCTTCAAAAAGAGATGAAGATGCTGGGTATGATATTTACCCTTGTTTTGAGGATAACTTCATCAAACTTATGCCCCACGAAACAAAAGGCATTCCTACGGGGATAATTTCGGCGTTTGACATGGATTATGTGGCTATTATTAAAGAACGTGGCTCAACTGGGATAAGAGGAATGGGTGTTCGTGCTGGAGTTATCGACTCTGGTTATAGAGGGGAATGGTTTGTGGCTATTACCAATCATAATGATGTTCCACTTTATATTTCAAAAGATATATCAGATACCCAAGATGAGGAGTGCATAGTTTATGATTACAAAAAAGCTATTGCACAGGCAGTATTTTTGATTGTGCCAAAGCTTGTAGTTGAGGAAACATCTGTTGAGGTAGTTGAAAAGTATGAGTCTGCTCGTGGCAAAAAGTGTTTAGGCTCAACAAATGATAACTATTCTTTTGAATTATCAGATTTATAAAATTTTGCAATCAGGAGCAATCTTGGTTGCTTTTTTTGTTATAATAATACATTTATGGAGAAGTGGTATTAGTTTTTTAGATTTAACAAGGCGACAATTTTGTAAGGTGATCACGATTTTTGAATTTGAGTTTTTCTAGATTGAGATTTAGAAATCAAAAATTTAAGTTTGATTTAAGATTAAAGTAGCACTTCAAAACTCCTAATTGATTGGTGATTTTGGAGTAAAATATAGTATTATCAATGATAGAAGCAGTTTTGTTAGCTAAAGAAAAAATATTTTTTTAGTACGCTTTTGGCATTGACAATAAAAAAGCTTCGGATTTTTGATAAAGTGATAAATTATTTTGTTTAGAAAAATTTATTTTACACTTTTGCATAAACTTTAATTTTGTTGTATAAAAAAGCTACCCAATATTTAGGTAGCTTTTTTATATCTGTTCTATTGTAAAAGTATTTTCGCTAGATTTTAGGTCATTAATAAATATTTCATATTCGATATGAAGCTTTAGGGGTATTTCATCAAATGATAATCCATAAGTTACCATTTTCATTAGCATCTCACCATATGGAGTGGGGTACATCATACTATAACTTTTTCCATTTTGAAATTCATATTGAATATTTACAGCCCCTTCACGCTTAACCATCACCATGCCATTTTTAATTTTGATAAGAGTGTTAGTATGTAAACCATCTTCACACTCTGTATATTTGATGTAAGTTGTTCCATTTCTAATCCCAATTGTAGCATTAACAATAGTTTCATTGCTATCTTTATGGCTAGAATAGTTTTGAGTATCCGTAATTTTAATAGTTTTTCGGTTTATCATAAGTTACCTCTAATTAGTATTTTTCAATTTCTATTTTTTTGACTTGATGTATAGGGTAACCTAAAAACATCTCTGCCATTTGCTGAACTTGGCGAACGTGGTCACTAACAAAAAATTCATAGTTTGCTTTATTATTGGATTGTAAATTATGTTTAATTAACAATGTCCCAACAAATCTTGCTGTTTCATCTGCTGGATTAATTAGTTTTACGTGTTCTCCCACTACTTGTTGTAAGCTATCTTGTATAATTGGGTAGTGTGTGCAACCTAAAATTAATGTATCTATTTGTTTATTAAGTAGGCTTTCTAAATATTCTTTTGCAACTAGCCGAGTTACCTCATGGTGTAGCCAACCCTCTTCAACTAGAGGTACAAACAGTGGGCAAGATTTTACAAATACCTCGCTGTTTGCCAAACTCTGTTTGATGAGTTCTGGATATTTTCCACTAGAAATAGTAGCTTCTGTACCAATTACACCTATTTTATTGTTAGAAGTTGCATCTATGGCCATCTTTACACCAGACTCCACAACTCCTTCAATTAATACATTTGGAAATAACTCTCTAAGCTCATCAATACAATTAGAATTTACTGTGTTACAAGCAATAATTATAGCTTTTACATCTTGCTCCAATAAAAATCTTATAATTTGTGCTGAAAACTTAGTTACGGTATGTTTTGATTTACTTCCATATGGCACTCTTGCAGTATCGCCAAAATATATTATAGATTCATTTTTTAGTTGGTTCATCACTTCTTTGACAACAGTTAAACCCCCCACACCTGAGTCAAAAATCCCTATCGGTCTATTGTCCATCGTTATCTCCTATTATAAAGAAGCAAGTTCTATGAGTTGTGTAACAAGTTCAGATATATTAATTCCTGTTGCCTCAAAAAGCATAGGGTACATACTAATTGAAGTAAAACCTGGTAATGTGTTAATTTCATTAAAAATAACTTGATTATCTTCGGTTACAAAGAAATCAATTCGAGACAAGCCTTTTCCTTCTACTGCTCTAAAAATAGTTTTTGCATATTGGCGAATTTGCTCCTTAACATCAGATGGTAAATCAGCAGATATAATAGTTTCTGAGGATTGATTGTTGTATTTCGCATCATAATCATAAAATTCTGCAGCTGCCAAAATCTCTCCAACTCCAGATACTTTTAGATTTTCATTTCCAAGAACAGCAGTTTCTACTTCTCTACCAATAATAGTTTCTTCAACCAAAACTTTAGTATCATGCTTTAGTGCTTCTTCTAGGCCTTTAACTAATTCTCTCTCATTGTGAGCCTTAGAAACACCAACAGAAGACCCTGCATTTGCTGGCTTAATGAAGTATGGGTATGGCATATGCTCCTCAATTTTAGCAACAACTTGCTTAACATTACTCATCTCACTATTTCTAACAATAACAAAATCAGCCTGTGGAACACCCACCGAATTTACTATAATTTTTGTAAAAGCTTTATCCATAGATACTGCTGAAGATAATATTCCACAACCTACAAATGGAAGCTGAGCAAGTTTACAAAGACCTTGGATAGTTCCATCTTCTCCATATGGCCCATGCAAAACTGGGAAAACTTTATCAATTCTAATCTTAACAATTTCATCAGGCTCTCTAATTAACATTAATCCTCCATTTTTTGCAGCAGGATTTAATATACAAGGAACACCTTTATCTTCCCAATCATTTCTAGTAAAATCAAAGTTTGCACCCCTATAAAACAACCATTCACCTTCTTTTGTTATCCCAACTGGATATATATCATATTGCGTAGTATCAATGTTGTTACAGATAGTAGTTACTGACTTTAATGATACTTCATGCTCTTGTGATTGTCCCCCAAATAAAATTAAAACATTTTGCTTCACTTCACAATCTCCTTCCAAATCTTAAAAAATTCTTCTTTATTAGTATATGCATAATATATGCACTGTGTCTTCCTTTTACATTGTATTACTTTTTGTTATATTAATCAAGATTTGGCAGAAGAACTATTTTACCCAAGACAACAATTTAAATTTAACTTTATAAGGTTGTTCACTTTGGTAGGCAACAACTTCATATTGAGAAGATGTCAAATTTTCTTTTAGTGTGTCTTTTCCTTCTAAAGGTACTACACCTGTTGCCACATCAACAAAGCAAAGTGGAGGATATAATACACACCACCAATTTTCTCCTTTTGCCTCTCCGATTAATATACGACACGCTTCATATGTGCCAGCTGGAAATGTTATATCTCCGTATGTTTTTGTAGGAAAGTCTACATCTGCTATTTCTACAGTAATTTTATATTCTTTGCCCCAATTATTACAAATTTGAACGGCAATTTGACCTATAGTTTCTAAGTTTGCTAATACAATTTCTCTGCTTTCTTCGATAGAATTGGCTTCTTTTAACTTAGGTTCAATATAGCTAATTACTGCATCTCTCACATTTTCCTTTAATAGTTGGTCTTCTGTAGTGTCACTATTTGCCAAAACATGAAAACGCATAACTTGGTCCTTAAGCTCTGAGCTGACTTGGTTTGCATATGCCTTAGCTCCAAATAATAATGAACATACAAATAAGCAAAATAAAATAGCCATATGTATAATGGTTGAAAGTTCCTTTTGTAAAACTTGTTTAGTTAAATTTGTCATCTTTTTTTCTCCTAATTTTTAAAATTTATTTAATCTTTTTTTATTCTAATTAGAGGATTGACAACTATTTTACTTTATATACACATGACTGAAAAAAATTTTTATAAATTTTCCAAAACTATTTTAAATACTGCATCTGTAACTTCTTCTAGCGATTTTGTGCCATCAACCACACAAATGTTGTCTGTTACTTCCTTATTAATAGGGTCAATTAATATTTTATAGCCTTCTTCAACTTTTTTGTGAAAATCTGCGCCTTCTAAATCAAAACGATTAAGTTCAGCCATATCAAATTTACGCTTAACCCCAATTTCAGCAGGCACATCAATAATAATGTTTACATCTGGAAAAATATCGCACACAAAATTATTTAACTCTCGTACAGTTTCCATGCCCAAACCTCTGGCATAACCTTGATAAACTAACGAACTTAAATAAAATCTATCCGAAATTACAACTCCTCCACGCTCCAAAACGGGTTTAATTTTTTGTACTAAATGTTCTCTACGTGCTGATAAATAAAGCAGAAGTTCGGTTTTTGGGTCAACTTCAAAATCCATAATCGTATTACGAATTGCCTCAGCCGAAGCTATTCCTCCAGGCTCACGAGTTACAATAACATCTATTCCTTTTTCCACAAGCTTTTCGCAAATAGCCTTACTAATTGTAGTTTTGCCAGTACCTTCGCCACCTTCTAAAGCTATAAATAATCCTTTTTTCATCTGTCACCTCATCAAATTTTTAAGTAAAACTAATGTATATCTCAAGCTAATTCCAAGTTTAACCATCTGTGTAATTAAAAACGACTCTCTATTTTTGTAGTGCTTCTTATAAAATAACCACATTGCATTATGAAAATGATATATCATTATATTTTTTTGTTTTTTGGAGCTACCACCTTTAAAATGAACGGTTTCAACCTTTGGGTAATAAACAATTCGATATCCAGCTTCCTTAATTCTAAAACATAAGTCTATGTCTTCGCCATACATAAAAAACTGCTCGTCCAAAAATCCTACCTTATCCAAAACTTCTTTTGGCATCAACATAAAAGCGCCAGTTAGGCAGTCCACTTCACCAATTTCATTTTCATCTAAATAAGTAGCTTTATATTGCCCATATTTTTTGGGATTTTTTTTATCAAGTCCAACCAAATAATAAAAAGAGGCTTTAGGCGTTGGAAATCCTCGTTTGCAAGCATGGTCTAACGTCCCATCTTCTAATACAACTTTACACCCTAACGCCCCAATTTTTTTATTGAATTTAAAATTTTTATTTTCTATATATTTAATACATCTTAATAAAGTGTTTTTGCCTAAAGATGTATCGGAATTTAAAAGTAAAATAAATTCTCCTGTTGCTTCTTTTAATCCAACATTATTACCTTTTGAAAAACCACCGTTTTCTGGGTTTCTAATGATTTTTAGATGATTAACATTCAAGAAATCATTTTCAATTTGCTCAATACTACCATCATTTGAATAATTATCCACAAGAATAATCTCATAGTTAAAGGTCAAATTTTGATTTAATATTGATTGTATCGTCTGTTTTGTAAGCAAATAAGTTTTGTAGTTTATAATGATAATTGATAGTTTCATAGTTCTCCTAATTTTAGCTTTGTAGAGCTAGTTTTATCCACTCTTTAGCAATTGCAATATGCCCTTGAGCTGTTGGGTGTACTCCGTCAGATGCCCAAAAACAGTTAGGTTGTTCAACAGTCACTAATCCATTAAACATAGTTTGTAATGGAATATAAATTGCTTCATAATCTTTGGCAAGTTGCTCCACAATTTCAATTTTTGGCTCTAAATCTTCATTCCATTCAAGTTGTGATGGCTCTGTTGGCAATACAAATGGTGACATTAAAACTAGTTGCAAATCTGGATTTTTCTCTTTGGCAGAGTCTAATAAATATTCGTAAGTTTCTTTGAATTTTTCTGGTGGAGTAATAATATTGTGGTCATATCTTCTCCACGTATCATTTACACCTATATATAAAGAAAGAATATCTATTTCCAAATTTAGTGTTGAACGAGTCCAACGACGCTTTAAGTGAGATATTCTATTGCCCGAAATTCCTCTATTTAAACAAGTAATTTCAAGGTCTTCCAAATGTTGTTGAATGTAATAATTAACCAAATTTACATATCCATTCCCCAAATCTTCTGGGTTTAGGCGATTTCTACCACAATCAGTAATACTATCTCCTTGAAATAAAATTGTTGCATTATTAGTTAATTTTAACGACATAATTAATCCTCCTACTTAAAAATTTAGATAAATAGCCCTAATATAAAATTTATGCACCCGCCAAAAAATCCAAAAATCATCTTGAACATATCTATGAAATCATTAATGCTAAAAAGTAATTCGCCAGCATCTAATGCAGTTTCTAATTTGGCTTCCTTATCCATTTTTTTCTTAGCTTTAAATCTTATGGATTTTTCTTTTTTGACAGGGTTTTTAAATTTAAAAGTAAATTTATCTTTTAGTTTAGGTAATTTACATTGTAATTTAGGAAATGAAATCTTTTTAAACTTTGGAAGTTTCCATTGTAAGTTTGAAAAAGTTAACTTCTTCTTGAAATTTTTTATCATCTACCCTCCATAATTTTTCTACTTAAAATGTTGTATATACCTCATATGAAATACGTTTATTGCTACTGTCCCAAGCTCACCAACCAATTTTTGATTTGTATATGCTCCAACAGGTGCGCCAATTATTGGTAAAAGTTGCATAAGCTTTGCAATATCAAGATAATCTCTATACCCTTGTTGAAATTTATCCCAGTCAAATTCATTGGCGTGTGGGCTATTTTCTCTTTGATAATGTTCCCATTTTTCAAGATGTTTTAGAAGTTTTCCTCTCTCTTCAAAATTGGAGAATGCTAGCTGAAAAATTAACAACATATACAATCTCTCTCTTTTTGTGGTCGTATCATATCCATAAACTGCAGATAATTCATATAACATCTTCATCTTTATACTTATTAGCAATGGAAAGTCCATCATTCCAACAAAAATTCCTCCCATGCCAGTACTTGCACCTTCCACCATGCCAACGCGCTTATATTTTTCAATAACTTTTTTTGCTTCTTTGTCTCTTTCCTCCAAAGATATATTAACAAGAGGCGTGCAAGAAATATACCCCACGCCCCCTACTACTGCCTGAACCATTGCCGTAACTGTATCACACATTAGTTCACGATACTTTTCTGGATAAAGAGAGTTAAGTTTATTTTGAGCATCAACAGTAAGCACGTTTAATGTTGATGGTGATTTTAACATTTTTCGTTGCCACTTATAAACTTCGATTGATACTTTATCTTCATAATCTCTCATCAAAAATACCTCTATTTAGTTGGTCTAAAGAAATATGGCATAACTCTTTTATGTTCTGTATTTTTATGCACTCGTTCGATAATTGCTAAAGATTTCTCATCTGTAGTGCCTGTTTTTATATATTCTTCGATGGCTGCATAAGTAACCCCCATTTCCTGCTCATCAGTTTGTCCCTCCCAAAGCCCAGCAGATGGTGGTTTTTCCAAAATAGGAGCAGGTACTCCAAGTTCTTTTCCAAGTGCCAAAACTTCGCTAACTGTCAAATCTGATAACGGATTAAAGTCGTATCCTCCATCACCCCATTTTGTAAAATAACCCATAGTCATTTCGCTTAAATTATCAGTTCCTGCAACCAAATAACCTTTAGTTTGTGCGATTGCATAAAGCGTTGACATTCTTAATCTTGGTTTGATGTTTGCTGTTGATAAATCAGAAAGTTCTACGTCTTTTTCAATAGTAGATTTTAGGGTGTTAAATGTATCTCCAATATCAACTACTAAAAATTCAATACCAAATGTTTCTGCAACTAATTTTGCGTGGTCAACATCTCTTGTAATCGAATGGCAAGGAAGCGCCACACCAAAAACATTTTCTGCCCCAAGAGCTTTTACACAAAGTGCTGCAACTACTGAAGAGTCCTTTCCTCCACTAAGCCCAATGACTACACCTTTTGTGTGCGACTCCTTAACACGTTCTTTAATCCATGAAATTCTTTGTTCTACATGAAAATCCATTATCATCTTCCTTTCTACAAAAAAAAATACTTACTATTTCCCATCTATTGTATATCATTTTTGGGTTTTTGTGAATAAAAAGTCTTCATTATGTTTGGAATTTCTAAAGTATATCAACTTTTTGTGTAAGAAAAATTTTTGTATCTGTAAAAATCAGATGAGTTGTTTGGTTGATATGAAATTTGGAAAACAAACTTTAAATCCCAAATCAGAATTTCTTAAATCCAGAAATCGTGATAATGTGAAATTTTTGTCCTATATTTAGGGTAAAGTTCTAAATTTAAAATTATTGTTTAGAAATTAAATATCAAACCCCTATCGAATATTCCCATTTGCTAGATTTTGTAATCAAATTATAGCCTTATCGTTGTTCATTTGCCAAAAAAATTGATATTTCCCTTTATTTTTTACCAACATTCTTGTACAATTAAGGATAAAAAAAGAAATGAGGTATAAATTTTGGTTACATCAAATTTTATCAAAAATATTATTACAGATGATTTAGAAACAGGGAAACATAATAGTATTATTACAAGATTTCCACCCGAGCCAAACGGCTATTTACACATTGGACACGCAAAAAGCATTTGTCTAAATTTTGGACTGGCAGATGAATTTGAGGGAAAAGTAAATTTACGCTTTGATGATACTAATCCAATTAAGGAAGATACAGAATATGTAAACGCTATAAAAAAAGATATTGAATGGTTAAATTTTGAATGGGACGAGCTACATTTTGCGTCAAATTATTTTGATATTATGTATGAAAAAGCTCAACTACTTATCAAAAAAGGTTTGGCATATGTTTGCGAGCTTACTCCAGATGAGATGCGAGAATACCGTGGAACTCTTACAGACGCAGGGAAATTTAGCCCTTATAGAGAGCGTTCTGTTGAGGAGAATTTGGATTTATTGGAACGTATGAAGCAAGGTGAATTTGAAGATGGGTCAAAAGTTTTGCGTGCTAAAATTGATATGGCATCTTCTAATATGAATATGCGTGACCCAATTATTTATAGAATTTCACACAACATTCATCATAATACAGGAGATAAGTGGTGCATTTATCCGATGTATGATTTTGCTCACCCTCTGGAAGATGCGATTGAGAATATTACACATTCGCTATGTTCTTTGGAGTTTGAAGACCACAGGCCTCTTTATGATTGGTTTGTAAAAGAATGTGAAATGGAGAGTACTCCTCGTCAAATTGAGTTTGCACGTTTGAACATGACAAACACAGTTATGAGCAAGAGAAAGCTTAAAGAACTTGTAGATAATGATGTGGTTGATGGTTGGGACGACCCTAGAATGCCTACAATTGCTGGATTTAGAAGACGTGGCTACACTCCAACTTCTATTCGCAATTTGTGCAGAGAGATTGGCGTTTCAAAGGCAGACTCTGTAATTGATAGTCAGATGTTAGATTATTTTGTGCGTGAAGATTTGTTGCCAAAAGCTCAACTTGCTATGACAATTTTGCGTCCATTAAAAGTGGTAATTACAAATTATCCAGAGGGTCAAGTTGAATATGTTGAGATTGAAAATAATCCAAAAGATGAAAGTGCAGGAACTCGTAAGCTTCCATTTTCTCGAGAAATTTATATTGAGCGTGAGGATTTTATGGAAGTCCCAGTTAAGAAATATTTTAGATTGTTTGTGGGAAATGAAGTTCGTTTAAAGGGAGCATATTTTATAAAATGTAATGAAGTTATTCATGATGAAAATGGTGAAGTGGCTGAAATTCATTGTACCTATGACCCAGAAACTAAGAGTGGTTCTGGATTTACTGGCAGAAAAGTTAAGGCAACTATTCATTGGCTTAGCGCAAAAGAGGCACAAAAAGCAGAGTTTAGATTATTTGAGCCATTAATTTTAGATGATGTTCCTGAAAATGAAGGAAAACACTTTTTGGAGCAGATTAATCCAAATTCTTTGGAGGTGATTGAAGGGTTAATTGAGGCTGAGGCTACCAAAAATGCAAGCCCGTTAGATAAGTTTCAATTTGTGCGTCATGGATTTTTTTCAGTTGACACAAAATATACTACAAATGACAAGCTAGTGTTTAATAGAGTCGTTTCACTGAAAAGTTCATTCAAAATTTAATTTTCTGAAATAGAGGTAGAGTTTGCCTCTATTTTTTTATTTTTGCACATAAAAAAACTGTTATATTTCTATAACAGCTTTTTTGTTGAAGTCTACAAACTTCAGTTTCCGTTTATACTACACAAACTGGAAAAGGGATATATTATGGGAGATTCTTGTTTAAGAGCTTATAACAAACTAGGCTGGGGAACCTAATTGCTACCTCTTGAAATACATTATGCCTTACAAATTTTAACAAAGTATGACCTCGGCATAAATTATCTAAAAATTTTTTATAACATTTTCGGCTGTTTAATTCATTTTTAAGATATATCGAACTATTTTCTACATATTTTTGGAGCAAAATGCATATTGTTAAAACAAGCTTTACATATCAAGTAGGGAGCAGGTCTTATGGTTTATAGTTTATGTTTTGGGCAAAAAAATATGCTACAACACTAGTATTTTGAAAGTCTAAGTATATCTTAGATAATTTACACAATGTTACTTTAAAGTATTGTTTGGTAGGTTAATTTTGGTGTGCCATAAATTATTAATAAAATTAGTTTGACTTGTAAAAAATTATAGTAGGAGTTGATAAATAGTAAGTAATGTGCGAAAATGAATTATTGTCTAAATTAAGGAGGGTTTTTTGTGGATTTTATTTTTTTATTAAAAGCGGCTGTTCTTGGTATTGTTGAGGGGCTTACGGAATTTTTGCCAGTTTCTTCAACGGGTCACCTTGTTATATTTTCTAATTTAATTAACATTTATGAACATTCTAGCAAAGAGTTTGTTGATATGTTTAATATGGTTATTCAACTTGGGGCTATTTTGGCTGTTGTTGTTTTGTATAGGAGTAAAATTATTGATACTGTTAAAAATTTATTCCCATCAGCAACAACACCAGTTACAAAAAGTGGGTTGTATTTCTGGGGAATGATTGTAATTTCTTCAATTCCAGCGGCACTTATTGGTATTCCTTTTGATGATTTTATTAAGGAGAGATTTTTTAATCCTGTAACGGTATCTTGTGCGTTATTTTTGGGTGGAATTTGGATTATTGTATCAGAAAGTAAGCTTCGAGGAAGTAAGACAACTCCTCTTTCTCAAATTACAATTACACCAAAGCAAGCTCTTACTATTGGGATTTTTCAGGTGCTTTCGATTATTCCAGGGGTATCTCGTTCGGCATCTACAATTATTGGTGGTTGGACTGTTGGATTATCTACAGTTTCTGCTGCTGAGTATTCGTTTTTCTTGGCAATCCCGATTATGTTTGGTCAAGCTTTGTTAAACGTTTTAAAGGTACAAGCAAATTTAGTTAGTGGTGAGTGGGCAGCTCTTGGAGTTGGATTTGTGGTTTCATTTGTTGTGGCACTAGTTGTAATTAAGTCGTTCTTATCATTTTTACAAGAGAAACCATTACGATTTTTTGGATACTATCGTATAATATTTGCGTTTATAGTTTTAATTTACAGCAGATTTTTCCCTTTTGTTGAAATGTAAAAATTGGAGGACAAACTAAAAAGCACAAAAGTAATTTCGGTTACAATTGTGCTTTTTTATTATTTATTATAATCTAAAACTCTAAGTAGTACAGTTGCAAACTCTGCCCAACTTATAGTGCTAGATGGGGTTTTATCGCTTGTAATTAAGCCACGTTTTAGGAGTTCATCTATTGCTGGTTGTCCCCAATGTTCGCCTGCTGTTGCGTCTGCTGAAATATTTAAATCTAGTGCGCGTAAGATTACGGTTGCAAACTCTGCCCAAATTATGTTGGCTGTTGGAGTTTTATTGCTAGTAATTATACCCATGTTAAAAAGTTCGTCTATTGCTGATTGACCCCAGTGTTCAATTTCTGGTTCAACAACTTCTGGTGTAGATGTAATATCAATCCCCAAAAATTTGGCTGTTCCTTCAAAAATAGCTTCGGCTACAACATTTAAAAATGAAGTATCTTTTAGTTTGGCTTCTTCTGTAGAGTTGCTCAAAAATCCCATCTCAACTAAGATTGCTGGCATTGAAGTTTCTCTAAGTACTGCGAAATTTCCAGTTTTTACTCCTCGGTTTGTAAATCCTGTTGCACTAATTATGCTAGCTTGCACACTTTGAGCAAATTCTTCTGTTTGGTCACCCAAATAATAAACATAAGTTTCTGCTCCATTTGCTGATGCGGCAGTTGCACTATTTGCATGAATACTAATGTAATAATCAGCTTTTTGTGTGTTTGCCATTGTGGCTCTTGTGCTTAGTGCATAATATACGTCGCTACTACGTATTAAATATGTGCGAAGTCCTGCTCCTCGTAATAATTCATCAAGTTTTAGGGCTACAATTAGGCATATAGCTTTTTCTTGAGTCCCAGTAACTCCAACTGCTCCAGGGTCATAACCCCCATGTCCTGCATCTATTGCAATTAACAAAATGGCCACCTCCGTTTTTATTTTATAGTAACATATTTTTAGATTAGTATCAAACAAAATGAGAAGCATATTAATATAAAGTTTTTATGAGTATTGGCAAAATTTCCAGTATGTTACAATAATATTATACAAATTAAATTCTAATTACAGTGGTTATTTACTAATATTTGATACTAGTATAAACTACGAATAAGTTAAAATTACTATTATTTGGTAGTATTTGACTAAAATTCATGTCTATTAATAATAAATAGTAATAATTGGTTTGAAATTTTTCTAAAGATAGTGTATAATATTGAATATAAATCAACAGGCTAGGGGGTAAAATGTGCCAATTGGAAAAGTCCAACAAAAAGATGGTGATTTCCTAACTGTAATAATTGAGCAACAGGAATTATGTGGAAATTGCCATGCGTGCGAGGTTGTTGGAGATAAAAAAACTTGCACAATACAATGTCGTGATAAATGCGGTGTACAGCAGGGTGATTTCGTGGAAATTGAAGTTGCATCTTCCCCATTCTCAATAGCAAATGCTCTAATCTATGGAATTCCTCTAATGGGAATGTTAATTGGCTTAGGTTTGAGCTATGTTGTGGTGCCAACTTCTCCATACATACATGAGTTTAGCAAAATTATTTTTTCACTCATTGGAATTGCCACTGGATTTGTAATTTTAAAATTTAAAGATAAAAAAGAAAGTTCTGAAGAAATTCTTCCTTATGCCAAAAGGATAGTAAAATAAACAAGCCTACATTAACTAAGTGCCAAAAGTTAATGTAGGCTTTTCTTTTTATAAATATCTAGAAATTTGACCAGTGTAAAATAAACTTAGTCGGTGTAATGCACGAGAACACGCAATATATAGAAGTTGTTTGTCAAAAATATTATTGTAATTTTCATCGTTAGTTTGATAAATAATAACAGCATCATACTCAAGACCTTTGGCCATATAACTTGGCATCATCGTAACACCTTTTTTGAGAACTATATTATCCTCGGTAATAGCATTAATGTCAATATGAGTCTTAATTTTTGCGTGTAAATTTCGCACTTCTGGTTTGTTTTTGCACAAAATAGCGATGCTTTCAAAACCTTCTTCTTGATACTTTTTGATTTGGGCAACTATGGCGTTATCCATCTCATCAATGCAAGAAATTTCAATGACTTCAGGAGGTTCTTCGTGTCTTTCAAAAGCTACAACTGGCTTTGTATCTCCTCTTAATTTTGCACCAAATTCACTAATTTCATAAGAAGAGCGATAGCCTTTTGTAAGTTGAAGTTTGAGAGCAGAATTTGCGTCCAAAATATTTACTATATCATCATAAACTTCTTCGCCTGCTTTCTTTTCGATTGTCTGGCAATAATCCCCAAGCACTGTATAATGTGCCTTTCTAAATATCATTTTAAAAATATGATAATGGATTGGGTAATAGTCTTGTGCTTCGTCAATAATAACTTGTTTTATTGCGATATAAGGTGTTTTATCGCTAATTCTTAGATTTAAATATAGTAAAATTGCACCATCTTCATATGTGATATGACGATTTTTTAGGCGATTGTGTGTAGAACTTAGCATATGAGTAATTTGAGGAGGGAGTTTAATTCCATCTGTAAATTTTTCAAAAAACTTTATATCAGACACCAAATTTATATAAATATTTAGATAATTTGGAATTAAAAATCGCTCTATTTTATTTAAAAACTCCCCAAAATATTCTTGAACTCTGCGTTTAGCTTCAAGGTGTTCTTCAAAATCAAATCCTCCAGCATCTTCTAGTTCTTGTTGGATTTGCTCTTTATATTCTGCCTCAAGAGGTTTAATCTTTTTAAGGACTATAGTTTTAATACGGTTTAATCTTTGGAGTGGAGATAAATTTATAGGATTATCCATGAAATGTTTAATTAATTCTTCTTTGGTCATAACCAAATTTTTGTTGTAGTAAATATCTTCAAACTTTATATTTTTCTCAAGCCACAATAAATATCTATCCAAAATTTTCATAAAATCATGTGACCCTTTAAAGTCAATAAATTTACGCCATTTTTCACGCTTAGAACTCCCGATAATATGTTCTAGTTGCTTATTTCTAGTTTCCATATGAAGTCGGTGGTTAAATGTTTCTTCAAATAAATCTTCAAGCGTTGTACTTTTTACGTTTTCTTCACCAAGTTCTGGGAGTACACTTGAGATATAATCACCAAAAAGCGTATTTGGAGAAATAATTATAACGTCCTTGTGTCCAACTCCTACATCTTTTTCATTATATAATAAAAATGCAATTCTATGCATAGCAATTGATGTTTTTCCACTTCCTGCAACCCCTTGAACTATAAGTAAATCGTTATCTTGATTTCTAATAATGGTATTTTGCTCTTGTTGAATAGTTTCTACTATATTTTTCATTTGGTGTGAGGCATTTTTGCCCAAAGCTTCTTGTAAAATGTTATCAGTTATAGCTATATTTGAGTTGAAGTAATACTTTAACTTTGATTGTTCTATGCTATATTGACGTTTTAGGAGCAATTCACCTTCGATTTTTCCAACAGGTGCAGTATATGCGGCATATCCCAAATCATTGTTATAATATACACTAGAAATAGGCGCTCTCCAATCATAAACTAAAACTTCATAAGTATCATCGTCCATTAAATTGTGGTATCCGATATAAATTTGTTCTGTATCTTCGTCTTCTTCTTTAAAGTCACAACGCCCAAAGTATGGAGACGGGAGTAATCTTTGACACTTGGTTAAATTTGAAACCTGATGTTTGTATTGAGAAGTTTCGATTGCTTCCATATTTAAATATTGGCTAATGTCTATTCCTCGTTCCACATCATCAACGGCAGACATTCCTTCGTTCCACATCTCTTTTCTAATATCAACAAGAAGATTTTTTTGTTTATAAATTAAATCTCCTGTTGCTCCTATTTCTTCCTTTAAAAAGGAAATAACTCTTTCTAAATATTGTTCTTCTTCTAAAAAAATCGTATCTTTTTCTATTTTAATCAACTCCTAATTATATTTTTAAAAATGTACAGGACAAAAGTGGGTTAATTTTATCATTGCCACATTTGCCTAACTCTATTATATTTAGCTTGTCCAAAATTAGAACACCACACTAATTGTGTGGCGTAAATTAATTATTAAAGGCTCTCATAAGTTCGATAACTCGTTCATGCTCTCTTATAATATGGTTTAATACCAAGCCAAAGAGTGGAGATAATGTTACTTTAATTGTGTTTGGTAAGAGAGTGCTATTTGAATTTTTGAAATTGTTTAATACGCTCAAAAACTGCACATTTACTTCTACAAAATTATCTGCTAAAACGTTAATATACCCCACATAACTTGCTTCAGGATTTGATAAAACATAGTTAAAACTATTAAATGTAGTTCTAAAGTATGCCAAAATATTTTTGGTAATATCTGGTAAGTTGTCATCAAATTGTGAAGCAGTTGAAATAATTGAAGTATGTTCTGCCCCAATTAAGCTCCAAAAATACATAGCTCCTTTTAAATCTGTTACTTGTGAATTTAATTCAGTTGTAAACATATTTGGATCTATTTCTAAATTTAGCTCAAAATTTGTTGGGAAGTTACTATTCATCAATACTTGATGTGTGTATAGTTGTTCAAAAATAATATGTTGGACAGTTTCATATAACGAAGGATATCCGTTGTAGCCTTCAAATTTTAAGCTTTCTAATAAAGCCAAAAATTCTTTGTTTGCTGTCAAATATTTATCAAATAGTTCACTGAAATTTGAGGGATATTGATTGTATAATATGTTCATATTTACAGTGTCAAATTCCTGATATAATCGTTGTAATTGCTCAGCAAACATAGGCTCAAGAGTTGCTCCTACGGCATTGTGTGCGCTTTGGATTATTTCAACGTGTTCATAACTATTATTTGCCCAAAATTTTAGTGTATTTACTACACCAATATCAATTGGTACTGGCATAGGTCTTGGCGGTGGCGGTGGTGATGGTGATTGTGGACGTGGTGGTGGAAACATTCTATTCATCTAATCAACTCCAATAAATTTACATCACTACCAATATACGCAATAGCAAAAAAAATAGTACTACTTTATTATAACTTTATTGAATAAAATGTTGTTAGGAAAAATTGTAATAAAAAGAACCCAAGAAAAAATTCTATAGCGGCTATAGCAGGCATTCCAACTACAAAATACCAGTGCTTTGTTTTGTGTCTAAAGTGTCGCATTCCAATAGTAGTTCCAACGCCTCCACCCATTAAGGCAACCATAAATAATTTTTTTTCTGGAATTCGATATTCGTTATTGATAGCCTTCTTTTTATCGCTTCCCATAATAAAAAATCCAATAATATTAATGATTAATAAGTAAATTGCGACTACTCCAAGTATCAAATTTAACAACTTCTACACCTCCTTTTGTTTTTGTTTATAGTAGCACATTGAGTGAAAAAAGTCTAATTTTGTTTGGACTTTTATTCTGGGGGCAAATATTATATAATTATGTTAGAACTTTTACTAATGAAGGGGGATTGTAGTGGCTAGAAATAAAGAAGATTTGATTATGAAACGAGCAATGCAAGTATTTGCCAAGTATGCTCCAGCATATTTTGGATATGGTGGAAAGGTTAAAGAGATTGGGTTTACAGAAGATTTATCGCTAATATTAAAGGATATGCGAATGGATTATGTATTTTTGATGGATAATGATACTTATTGTCATTTTGAATTTCAGACAACAGACAAAGGGATTGAAGATTTAATTCGTTTTAATGCATATGATATAAGCTTGTTCCAACATACAAAACGTCAGGTAATAACTTATGTTATATACTCTAGTAATATCAAAAATCCAAAAAGTCAATATACTTTTGGGAATGGGAACACTTATAAAGTTATTCCTATTTGTATGTCAAACAAAGATGGGGTAAAGATATTATCCCATATTGAAAACAAATTAAAAAATGGGCAACCTTTAACAGGTATTGAGCAAATGGATTTGGTATTTACTCCTATTATGGGTGGTGGTTTATCAAAAGTAGATGCAGTTAATAAAGCTTTATCACTAACGATAGATTATGAGGTAGAAAACCATGATAATATTCAAGCAATGTTGTATACATTTGCTACAAAATTTTTGAATTCACAAGAATTAGAAGGAATAAAGGAGAGGATAAAGATGACTCATTTAGGAAAAATGATTATTGAGGAGAGTTATGCTTATGGGCATACAGAAGGTTAGCAGAAGGATTAGCAGAAGGATTAGCAGAAGGATTAGCACAAAAAGCTATACAGATAGCAAAATCTTTGTTGGATATATTAGATGATGCAACAATTGCACTAAAAACAGATTTACCAATAGAAGAAGTTAAACTTCTGCGTGAACAACAAGACGTTCAACAATAATTGGCTACGCATTTGTACATTTAGTGCCAAAAATACGACAGAAATGTAACATCATCATGATTTTTAGAATTTACATTTTTGATATTAAAAAAAATAGACCATATTTTATGGTCTATTTTTTAGTTGCTTTCTAAAAGTTTTGTAAAATGTAAAATTCCTGAACGTAGCTCAATAACCTGATAAACAAATTCTTCGTATTGTTTGATAATTTCTGGGTTTGGGATTGGTTCGATAAACCATGCAATACAACCATATACTAAAGTCAAAAATTCTAAAGTTTCATGAATAACTTTGCAATGTTCTTTAATTCCATCGCATTCTTCTAGCCCGTTTAACAAAACTCCCGTTGTTTCTTTATATTTTTGTAAAATAGCAAATGGCAATAAGTTTTCTGGAATTCTAACTACTAAGTCTGGGGGTAAATCTTGAATGTTAAATTCCTCTGCCAACGTTTCTGAAGTTGGGTCTGCATCTGGGTCATTTTTATAAGTCATTTGCAGAGCCACAAATTTATGAAGCGTTTCTATACAAGTTAATCTATCAAAGCAATTTTCGATAATTTGTGTATTTCCTTCTTGTAACCAATCAAATAAATATGCAAAGCTACTTTCTGCTGTAAAGAAGCTCATTTGCACAGTTGATATATTTTCAACAAAATCATCTATTTGCTCACCATAGCTATCTTTTACAAAATTATTGTAATCCTCTGTAACATAATAACCCATAATCATCAGTTCTTTGCTAAGTGTCATTACATAGGCTGTTAACTGAGCAAAATTTTGTAATTGAGCCTCCAAATATTCATTAAAAATTTCTGGGTCTGATTTGTTTAGTTGCTCTTTTAAAAAGTATTCTGGTGTAATAATAAACCACTCTAATGGGTACTTATCGAATAATAATTCAATATGTATATTACACCCCATCACTTCTTGTTTAAAATAATTTGCTACAGTTTTAATTCTATATTCTATAGGCTGTTTATTTAGGCTATTAAAATTTTGTTCGCTCATGTGTAATCCTACTTTCCTAAAATATTTTACGAAGCTTTATCCTCCATCAGCACACGAATATTTTTTCGCATAACCATTATTTGGATTATAAATTGCTCCGATTGTTTAATTTCCTTATTTTCATCTATCGGATTTGTAAACCAAGATACCGCCTCTAGTAACTCTACCATCAAATTTAGTGTGTTTAATATTGTATGACAAGAGTCGCTAAGCTGTGGGACTTCCGATAATACCCCTAATATTAATTGTGCTGAGTTATTGTAGTGTGTAAAAAGTATAAATGGCAATAAGTGTTGTGGCACTGCTCTATAGGGTAGCTCGCTCTCATCTATTCCACTATTAATATACCCAAGTTGCTCTATTAAAAACTCATGAAATTCATTTACTACCAAAGTTTTATAGTATGTTTTTTCTGTAAATCCACCCTTAATTTGTTCATCTAATGCAAAGTTTAAAAGGTTTGAAAAACTTTTTTCGGCTTTTGGCATCATAGTATCTATAAATTTTAATTCTTCTACAAAGTCGTCCACATGTTCCCCAGAAGTTTCTTTTATGTGGTTATTAAATTCACAAACTATATAATACCATGCAATCATTAACTCTTTTGTAACTAACATTAAATATTGTGTTACCTGCTTAAATCCCAAAAAGTGCATCTCCAAATGAAGTTTAAATTCTTCTGTATTTAATGGAGGTACGTCCACTACATCATAACTATCAACATATGTTACAAACATCTCCAAGGGATATTTTTCAAAAACTAAAGCAAGTTTCATACTCGCCTTTGCGTTGTCTGTTTGTAAATAATCAAAAAAAGCATTACCTTTGTGTTCCAAATTAGAATTTTCAAATCTAATATAATTTGCACTATTCATAAGCGCCCCCCTTATTACTTATATTTATTGTGAACCTATATGTTTAATTTTATAACAATATATGAAATTTTTCCATAATAAATAAGCTAATTTATAAAATTTTATCAAAAAAAACAGGCTATAAACTTTTGCTCATAGCCTGTTTTTCTATTTAGGATTAATTTTTGCGATTAGGCAATCTTTTCTTGCCCAAATTTCTTTATCTTTTGTCAAACACCAAGTTAGTACCCCATCGCATTCACTTTTTTTAGCAAATTTCTGGATTTTCTTTCGTCCAAACATACCCGTAACTTCATGAGTATATTCAAACAAAATATCACCCTTTTTTACAAAAGCTCCTTCTTTAACCAACGTATCACAAAGCAATACATCATCAACTTTTAAGTAATAGGAGTCTTCCACATTTGCACGGCGTAAAGTCGCTGGGGATAGTACAAATTGACTTTTAAATACATCATCAGCCACAGTATTATACTGCAACATTTGCTGTAATTGTTCCTTGTGATGGTCTGCTAGGGGGCTTGCCAAAACTCCTTCTAACACTTGCTCACCAATTAACGCTTCACAAATATTAATAAATCGTATAGTTTTATACTTGAGTTCTTCGTCCTCTGGTATAGCTACAATATTTAAACGTCCTTTTTTCTTTGTAATTCTAAAAAATGAACCTTCAAATGCTATATTACAAGGAAAACTTGCCCCTTGATTATTTATATAAAAGCTCCATAGCAAAGCTGGTGCTAGCTCACAATTTGCTACTGAAGTGGCCTTAGTAAATCGGTCTTTTGCCTTATAAAAATAATCATAAATAATTGCTTCATCATATAAAATCTTTACATTACAATCTTTGAGATTATTATAATTTAGGGGGTAAGTCATATAATCTATTAGGTCGCAAATATCGTAGTGGCAATATGCCTCTCCAGTGACAGAGCTCTGTTGTGGACCTTGGTGAGGCTCTGGGGTTGATATCCTCTCCGTCTGAAATGTTGCTGCACATCCACAGATTGAATGTGGAAATCCTGGTCAGAGTCACATATCCGTCTAAGCCTTTGAAGTTGTCCATAAGGAATATTTTTTACGAGCCATGGTGGATGAAAACCGTCAGCATGCAGTATGCTGTTTCAATCAGTAGCTTTCCGGAAAATGGAGGTGTGCAAATATCTGTGATCATCTTTTGCGTTGCGTAGATCTGGAGCATTAATGGCCTGTTGGTCATATTTAATACTAAACTTCAGATTTTCACTTGCATTATTCACATAAGTGGGCATTCTAGGAGTTCTATATAACATCATCAACATATCTGCCCCACTGTACAATTTTTTCTTTGAAGAGGTTGTTAGAAAAAATATGTTCTTCCTACTATTGCATAATTATGTGCAAAACTAGCACCCATGGCCGAATCCTTTTTCTCGTCTATACGATTTATCTTTGAATGAGAGTCCACTTTATTGCGAGTTGCACAATAAATCCATTAGGGAGCATAAGGTCATCAGGTCTGGACCTCAGATAATATCTCAAAGCCTCCAGACCTTCATCATGCATAATGTTGCTGTGTGGGGACTCAATATCCATGGTAGATCTTATTTAGGAACCAATATTCTGTATTTGCTCCACTTTCTGTAGGACCTGATTGCTATCCTGAATGTAAGAAGGCAGCTGTACAACAAATGGTTTGATACACAGTAAATGGATTCCTGCTCAAAAATCCAGTTGTTGGACATTGAGTAGTTCCTCAAGCTCTTTGTTCATGTGATCCAAAGGGTTTGATGGAGGCAGAGAGTAGTACTGAGTGTTCTCTAGTTGGCGCATGGCCTCTGTTTTATATTTATCCTTGCCCCATACACAAACTTCTCCCCCAGTGTCTTCTTATTCCAAGATCAATTGTACAGACCAGAAAAGAGTGCAGCCATGGGTGCAAATTTTGCACCTAGTTATGCAAAGCTGTTTTTGGGAACAGAGCCATTGTTCAAATTACTTGCATGGACACTTCTGTTGTTGGCTCATGTCAAACCATGGCCGTAGCTGCCAGCAGACCCTCCTCAGGAGAGGCTGATTGGCCCAGTCTGCTCTTGGTGCTTTCTCAAAACTTTCCGACTTTCAACCTGTCCAGACCGATCGCAGAGCACAACAAAAATGCTGAGCTCCTGTGATCAGGATGGGTTTAAACAGGCGAGAGATCAAATCCGTCAACAGACCTTAAGTTGCTGATTGACAACAGGAGTGCCTGTGTAAGTATTTTTTACTCTCAGTTGTATTGTTATTGTGGTATAATTTAATGATTTTATGCATGCTGTGTCTTTATTGGATAGTTAACTGACTGTGACAGACAACAAAATAACCTTTATTTATCCACAATGTTATAAGTGTTAATGTTGAAAAAAGGATGATGGGAAATTGTCAAGAAAAGGGTCACACTGTCACTACACCGGCTGGCATTGTTGTTGTGGCTTGAAGTCACTACAGCCACCAGTAAATTTTTCCTGGCGGGAGAGGAAGAGAAAGAAACACAGGACACCGCACTACAAGAGTCTTTGAGATGAAAGAGATGATAAGGTAACGACGAATATTTACCTTTTTGAACTTTAACACTAAAGCGCCTGCTGGCCAACAGATGCTTCACTCACCTTACTTTACATTTATGAGGAACTCAGGGCACAGACAGTGTTAGAGAATAATTTCACTTGTCTATAGGTTAAAATTCCTTCAGCACAAGACATCCAGGACTCTGGTACTTCTTCTTTTCCTTCTCCGGCATCACTCCACATTCCTCCCTAACAGACAGGACATGTGAAAGGACGACTGAAGTTGGCATGAGGTGCCAGAGGAAAGCCAACAGATTATCGCCAGTCATGAGGAAACAAAACAGTGA
>MDSP01000021.1_pt1 | contig 38378 bp, 30 predicted proteins | sample 1005811 | NCBI WGS metagenome assembly MDSP01 (sample SAMN05526596, study PRJNA338239) | gut metagenome | isolation source: stomach gut content | host: Naso elegans | place: Saudi Arabia: Red Sea | collected 2011-04
ATGGTAACTACTATACTGAAATCGAAATTTCAGATGTGGAAAAGGCATTAAACGCAGGTCATATTATTCAAATTACAACTAGCCACATTAGTGATGGTCAGATTATTGATAGTACTGTAGCAACAAGCACTCCTAAAGAATTTGTAAATTCTTCAATGACATTTGTTGGTGCAAACATGGAATTAACAATCGCACTTGATACAGATGATATCGAATTAATTACAGTTACTAGAAGCACTGGATTAACTGAAGGATACGAAGTAAGATATTCAATTGTAGACGAAGAAGTAAAATATTCAATTGGAACCGAAACTGAGAATACTTTTGGTGTAGACTCTTCAGGTTGGGAAACAATTGACAACAATGACTTCACTAAAAATACAGATGGAACATTTACAACTAAGCTTAACTTAAAAGATGAATTAGAAGAAGATATGTTTGTTGCTGTTCAAATTATCAACCTAAGCAACCCTATGGATCGTCCAACTACAATTTACTCTGGAGCAATTCTTACAGCACCAACTATCGAAAGTGTAGAAGTTGCAGGGCATGATACTGATGAAGAAGATGCTACTACAATCGATGTTGCAGAAATTACAGTATTAACTGGTGCTGATGATGGATTTGATGGTTATGGATTAGTTTGGCAATTAGTAGATGCTAATGGTACTCCATATACTGATAAATCTGGAGATGTAGCTATTGATGAAGATGACGATACAGTGGCAAAAGCTACAACTGATATTACAAAAACTGAATTAAACGATGGTGATAGATTTGTAATTACAGTTACAGCAGCAGGAGAGGACGCAGAAAAAGCTCCAGTTATCGAAGTTGATTATGATGATGAAGATGATGAAGATACTTTTGATGCAAACAAATCTAAAGCAGTAACTACAATTGCAACACCAACATTTGCTGATGATAATGATGATGGAGTTCATGTAACGATTGAAGGTATCACTGAAGATGATTTAGAGGCTCACGACCTTAACTATTCAGCAGTAACTCTTTCTAGCGCTATGACAATGGGTATTATGGATTTAGAGTGGAAAGATATTGATAGTGATGATGATGGAATTACAGCACACATTTCACAAGCTCACTTACGTTCATTAGGATTAACTTCAGCTCATGATGGAGTTAAAGTTACAGCAGAAAACATTGCAGATTTCTTAGTATTAGGAAGTGACGCAGAGTATGGATTTAGCATTGAAGCAACTAACACTGGAAATATTGAAGTAGCAACAGCTGAAAACGCTGATGAAAAATCAGTAGCAGTAACTCTTTCTGAAGTTATGATTGCAGATGAAAATGGTGAGTTTGACTGGAATACAGCTTACACATTATACTGGGCTAAAGAAGATGTAACAGAAGAAGAAGCAGAAGAAGAAGGCACACTTGACGCACGTGAAACAACTAGTGCAACAAGAAATAAAGTTATAATTACAGATGATATGTTAGTAGATGTTGTTGATGCTACAACTGAAGCAGTAATCGATGAAGATATTACAGTAATCATTCCAGTATCTACATTCAACTTAGGTGTAAATGATGAAGAAGACGGAAAAGCAATCGTATTCTACCTTGACCACGCAAGTGAAGCAGTTGCAGAAACTCGTAGTGCAGAATTTGCTTTAAGCCAAGCACCAACACCAACTTTCACAGGAGCAAGAACAGGCGATGATAGTGCGACACTTGATATTGTACTAGATAAGGCTGATAGCGAGGCAGAAACTGTTACAGTATCTTACAGCACAACAACAGATGGTGTTACTGATTTCGACGATACATTAGACAATATCGAGCTTAATGATAGTGCGCTTAAAGAGATTGCATTACCAGCTTCATTATCAGCAGGTGACGTTATTTCTGTAGAAGTAGTAAGTCCAGTGTGGTATGAGGTTGATGTAAATACTTCTCAAACAATTTTATTAGCACCAGCTGCAGAATTAAGCTTTGATGAGACTGGTAAGGAATTACAAATTCTGATTGCAACGTTAGATATTGATAATAACCCAGCAGAAAATTTTGAGGACTTATACACTGTAAAGGCTGAAAACAAAGGCGAATTTCAAACTTTCGCTGTTGGAGAAAATGTAGTAGACGGATTTAAATATATCTCTTCATTAGGTAAGTTTGTAGGAACAATTGCTTTATCAGACTTAAATGTTGACAACACAGATGATAATGGGGCGCTTGATGGAGGTCAAACTTTAAACGTTCACGTAAGAGCAAATACTGAGAACGAGAACGCTTGGTTTATCTTAAAAAATACAAGCACAATGGATACTCAAGAAGCAGTAACAGTAACTCAACTATTTGATGCAGATGGATTAACAGCAACTTTCAATAGTTCAACATTTACAGATTACAAGTTAGAGTTATTTGTTAGAACAGATGGAGCAGATGACAAGTCTATCCAAGAAATTACAAGTGCTGATGTAACTATTTCTGAAGGATATGCAACATTCAAGGCAGACTTTGAAACTTTAGAATTAGCAACTGGTGACTTAGTTGTAATTAAAGCTACTCCAATTGACCCAACAAATGGATTTGTATCTAGTGAAGCAATAAGTGAGCCAGCTATAGTATTAGGTGATATCGTTGGAGCAATGAATACAGATGGAGAAGTTTCTTATACTCCAGAAGCAGAAGAGGCGGTTACAAGTGAATTTGACTTCACATGGGTAGTTGGAACTAATGATGGAAAAGTTGGAACTGATAAGGTTGATATAACTACACTTTCAGCAGGAAATGAAATTGTAATTACTGCAGAAAGAAATACAGCCGCTAACACTACTCCAATCGTTGGAGCAACAGACACATTAACAATTACTTTAGCACCAGAGGCAGTAATCACATTTGATGCTGACACTATGCATGTAGAAATCTTTGATGAAGAGAAAACTTATGCTAATGATGAAGATGAGTTTGCACTTACAGTTGTTTGGAGAAATAACTTAGAGTCTGCATTATATTCAATTCCAAACGCAGTTGACGACTTTACGTATGATGATGAGACTACTTCTTGGAACGGAAGCACTGAAGTACCAGAAGCTACTGCAAAAGATACTATTTCAGTATCAGTATCTAGCCTAACTGATGGAACAATTTTAACTAATGATTATTCAGGGAAATCTGATGCAACATTAACATTAAATACACCGTCAATGTCATTTGACACTAATGCGTTAACATTAACTTACAATGGTGTTACAGATGCTTCAGTATTCGACCTTATAAACATTAACTGGGCAATCGATGATGCTGATGCAACTGCACTTGATGAGTTTACTCCAGTAGCAACAGAAGTTACTAACCAGTATACAGTAACTATCCCAATGACTACGTTTGATGACTTAGAAGGTGGTGATACAATTACTATTTCAAGTACAGTAAAAGCAGAATTTGCAACACAAATTATTAACTTACCAGAGGCAATAACTTCAGACGAAACAAAAGTATTACCAGATCTTACTGCTGTTGGAGTTCTTAAAACTAGAGCTGATGCTGACAATGAGGACTATACAATTGAAAACATTGCACTTACAGCAGAACTTAGTGTTGCTACAGAAGGTGTAATTATTAAGTGGTTACAAGGAAATAACACTGATACTGTTACTACAAATGATACTGATATTACTATCACAAAAGAGTTAGACTTTGAATTAGTAGTTGGAGAGTTAACAGGTGAAATTGTTGGATTTACATCTGCAACTGCAACTACGCCAGTTATTACTACTGGAAAGACTGAAATTACAGTTGATGTTACACAAATTGATGCCCCAACAGGAGTAAATACATCATTTGTTAATGATACAACTTATGTTAATGCAACAATCCCACTGGCATACCAAGACGATGACTATGTAATTACAGTACAAACAGCTGATGGAACTATTGTAGGAGATCCACTTGAAAAGGAACTTAATAGCCTCTATTCAACTAAGCTTGATTTAGAAGGTATAAGCTCATCACAGATGACAGATGGATTGTTTGTAGTGATTTCATCAGTAACTGATGGAACAAAGCTTGACGGAAAAACAGAAGTTGAATTAGCATTTGCTGTATCTCCAGAGTCAATTAAATTCTCAGGAACAGATATGACAGTTGGATTTAAAAGCTCTGATGATTTAAGCAACTACAATGTAACGTACACAATTTCAACTGTTAATGGTGAGGAAAAAACAGCAGTTGTTGATGGTGACACTATTACAATTGATGAAACAAACGAAGGTACAGTAAGCGTTAAGGAAATTGCAAACTATAGTGATATATTAGAAATCACTGTATCACACAAAACAGATAATAGTATTATTCCAGTTACTATTGAGTATACAAACTTTGGTACAACAGGTTCAATTAGTACATTACGTTACTCATCAGCAGATGCAGCATTAATTGCAACACCAACATATGCTGGAGCTTTACAAAGTTTTTATGAAGTAACAGTGGTAGTCCCTGTAAATGGTGAAGATGTTACCAAAACATTAAAAGTAAGTGCTGATTTATCAGATGCAAGATTAGAAATTTCAAATGCTGATTTAAGTTGGTTAAAACCACTTTCAGAAGCAGGTTCAGATGTAGATGTAACTCTTCAATTATCATCAACAGCAGAGAACGATTTCTATCTAAGACCAAACACTTCAAATATTCCAGTTACTGGTGATGAAATCCCAGATGCTCAACCATTATACTATACTGACCGTGGAACAATGTTAATCTTTAGCAAACCAGACGGTGTAGTTGCTTATCAGTATTCATTAGATGAAAACTTTGACAATTATGCTGAGCAAACAAGTACAGTATTAAGATTTACAAGTTTATTTAATAATGATGACTTAGGTGATACTGATGTTAGAATTGGTAATTACATCTATGTTAGAGCAATTGATGCAGAAGGAAATACAGTGGAGTCAGTTGATATTGAGATTTTAGCAACACACATTGATGCAACACTTATAACGCCAGGAGTAACATTAAATAATAACGTTATATCATTAACTTCATCAGCATCAACATTTGTATATTCATTTGATGATATTAATTACAAAGTGTTGGAAGTAACAGATAACAATGAGTTTGACACACTTTATATCACTCAAGACTATAGAACAGATGGTCTAAATGCAAGAACTAATACTCTTTATATAGCAGCACAATCAGAAGTAGAAAATCAAACTGTTATCGGAGAAGCTGTGGCAATACCATTAGACGCAGAATTATATAACGTTCAAAAACCAGATATTACAGTAGATCCATTAGACCCATCATTTGTTCGTCTTGGAAGTAACACACAACAATTATCAGGTGTAACTGAGGTATGGTTTGCGTACCAATTTGGGCATGATGGTGAATGGCTCACAATCCAAAAAGATGAAGATGATTATGCAAGATTTTCACTAGAAGAATTTGCTGATATGGGATATTCCTTAGAAGATTTAATTGTATTCACTATTGCAGTTGAAGCAGGAGAAACACTAGTAATAGATTCAAAAGGTGAAGTAACAAGTAATTGTGTAGGGTATTCAGGAAAATCTACGTATATTGAAGCAACATCAGCTAGTACTCGTGCAGCATTCCAAAGCATTATGATTGACTTCTTCATGATTGAGCCAGAAATGGAAGCTACTCCAGAAGTTGAAACTGAAGTTGAAACACCAGAAGTAGAGACTGAAGTTGAAGCTACTCCAGAAGTAGAGACTGAAGTTGAAGTTGATACTCCAGAAGTAGAAACTGAAGTTGAAGTCGAAACTCCAGAAGTAGAAACTGAAGTTGAAGTTGAAACTCCAGAAGTAGAAACTGAAGTTGAAGCTACTCCAGAAGTAGAAACTGAAGTTGAAGTTGAAACTCCAGAAGTAGAAACTGAAGTTGAAGTTGAAACTCCAGAAGTAGAAACTGAAGTTGAAGTTGAAACTCCAGAAGTAGAGACTGAAGTTGAAGCTACTCCAGAAGTAGAAACTGAAGTTGAAACTCCAGAAGTAGAGACTGAAGTTGAAACTACTCCAGAAGTTAAAGAAGAAACTCCTGTTGTAGAGACTACTCCAGAAGTTAAAGAAGAAGCTCCTGTTGTAGAAGCTCCAGCACCAGTTGAAGCACCTACAGTTGAAGTTGAAACTAGTACAGACGCTGAATAATTCAGCTGAATAATTAAATAAAACAAATTAGCTAAGGTTAACCCCTTGGCTTTTTTGTTGTACAAAAATGAGGTTGTTGACAATTTAAAAAGGTTAATATATCGTTTAATAACAGGAGGGGTTTTTATATATTTGACACAAAACACGAATACCAAATACTATTGTTAGAAGTTGCTTATTCTGGTTGCAAAATTAGTAATTAGCATAATATAATTAGTGGGAATACTAGATTTTAGAAAGGAAGATGATAATATGAAAAAGCCAAAGATATGTATAATTTTTACAGGTGGAACAATTTCTATGACAGTTGATAAAAATATTGGTGCTGCAATACCCAGTTTATCAGGAGAAGAAATTTTATCAAAAGTATCAAATATAGATAAGATTGCAGATATCGAAGTTTATAATTTTAGTGAAATCCCAAGTCCACATATGACGATTGATAAACTATTAGAGCTTAGAGAAATTATTATGAAAAAGCTCACTGGAGATGAATTTGATGGTTTGGTTGTGACACATGGAACTGATAGTCTGGAAGAAACAGCTTACTTTTTGGATTTGACAGTCAAGCATTGGAAACCGATTGTTGTTGTTGGTGCTATGAGAAATAGTTCAGAACTTGGTTATGATGGTGCTAGCAATTTGGCAAGTGGAGTTTGTACAGCAACTTCAAAACACGCAATTGACAAAGGTGTTTTGGTAGTTTTAAATAATGAAGTAAATTTGGCAAGCGAAGTTACAAAGACAAATACCCTTTCATTAAATACGTTTCGTTCGCCATATGGGCCAATTGGGATTGTGGATACAAATGAGTTAATTTTATATAGAAATAGTTCTTCTCCACAGTTTATTTATACAGATGATGTTGAAAGAAATGTAGAGCTTATTAAAACTGTAATTGATATGGACGATAAGCTTTTGAGATTTGCAGTTGACACAGGTACAAAGGGAATTGTTATTGAGGCTATGGGTCGTGGAAATTTGCCACTAAAAATATTTGAAGGGGTTAAATATGCGCTTAGTAAAGGCGTGATTATTGTTATCGTTTCACGTTGTGGAGCAGGGCGAGTTTTTGAATCTTATGGCTATGAAGGTAGTGGTAAAGAGCTGGTTGAACTTGGTGCTATAATGGGTGGAGAGATGCAAGGCGTTAAGGCACGTATAAAACTTATGGTTGCTTTGGGTGCTGGATTTAACCAAGAAGAAATTAAGGAGTTATTTTAATAAATGAATAAATATAATACACAAATTCCCGAAGAAGCAAAAATGATTATTAATGAGCTTGAACAACATGGGTTTGAGGCATTTATAGTTGGTGGTTGTGTTCGGGATATGATAATGGAGAGAGTGCCTAACGATTGGGATATAACGACTTCTGCCAAGCCAGAGGACGTTAAACGAATTTTTAAGCGTACTTATGATACAGGTATTGAGCATGGAACTATTACTGTAATTTTGAACGTTGAACATTATGAGGTTACGACATACCGAATTGAGGAGGAATACAAAGATTTTCGTCGACCAAACGGTGTAAGTTTTGTGACGGATATAAATTTGGACTTATCGAGAAGAGATTTTACGATGAATGCCATTGCATATCACCCAATGAGAGGTTTTGTTGATCCTTTTTGTGGGGTTGTGGATATCCAAAATCAAACGATTAGAACAGTTGGAATTGCTTGTGATAGGTTGACAGAAGATGCACTTCGTATTTTGAGAGGGGTGCGTTTTTCTGCTCAACTAAATTTTGAAATTGAGGGCCAAACTAAAGCTGGTATTTTGGAATGTAGGCATTTGCTTGAGCATATTAGTACTGAGCGTATTCGAGATGAGTTTACCAAAATTTGCATATCAAATAATGTTAACCATCTGTATATGTTGTATGAGATGGATTTACTAGTATATATAATTAAAGAAGTTGTACAACTTTTTGATAACAAAACTATTGATATTCCTATAAAAATAATGTCACTTGTAAAACCTGAACATACTTTGAGGTATGTAGCCTTGTTATATAGATTGGGGGACAAGACTTCTGTTAATATTATGAAGCGTATGAAGTGGGATAATCGTACTATAAAAGAAGTGGGTCTTATAATTAAGTATAAAAATATTGACATAGATAATATTTTTATCAAACAAATGTTACGTGAAATGGGAGAAGATGTGTTTGAGATGTGGCTTCATTTTATGGAAATCAAAATACAAATTGTAGATGCAAATCAGCTTTCTAAAATTGACTTTATTCGCCAAACCAGAAATTCTATTTTGGAAAATGGTGAGTGCTATGACCTCAAAAATTTGGCTTTAACAGGTAAAGATTTAATTGGGTTTGGTGTTCCTATTGGCAAAGAAATTGGTGAAACTTTGGAGAGGCTTTTATTATTTGTGATGGAAAACCCAGATTGTAACACTAAGGAAAGATTAATAAATAAGATTTAATTGGTAGTTTTGGAGAGAGTGAGACTTTATCTTCAAAAAATAGGACAGATTAGTTATATCTTCACGATTTTTGAATTTAAGATTTTCTGGGGTGGGATTTGGAAAGCAAAATTCAAATATTATATCATATAAAAATATTACCCCAAAGCTAAAAATTGCCTTGGGGTTTTTGGTTGATTATTTACCTTCAAATGATTGGATTAGAGTTACCATTTCGATTGCACCCATAGCTGCCTCAAACCCTTTGTTTCCAGCTTTGCTTCCTGCTCTTTCGATAGCTTGCTCAATGTTTTCTGTAGTAATTACGCCAAACATTACAGGAATATCGCTATTTAATGAAACGCTTGCTACTCCTTTTGCTACTTCATTACATACATAATCATAGTGAGTTGTGCTTCCACGGATAACTGCTCCTAAAGCAATAACAGCATCATACTTTCCACTTTTTGCCATCTTTGAGGCAATTAGAGGGATTTCATACGCTCCAGGAACCCATGCAACTTCAATATTATCTTCTGGAACATCATGTCTAACTAACGCATCAACTGCTCCTCCTAACAATTTTGAAGTGATAAATTCGTTAAATCTAGCAACAACAATCCCAACTTTCATATCTGTAGCAATAAGCTTTCCTTCATAAACTTTCATATTAACTCTCCTTTAAATTTAGACTATATTATATATTAAGAATGTGACCCATCTTATCTTTTTTAGTTTGCAAATAACCTCTATCATGCTCATGTGCAGTAATTTCAATAGGTACACGTTCTGTAATCTCAATTCCAAAATCCTCTAATTGGTACACTTTATCTGGGTTATTCGTCATTAGGTTCAACGTTTTTACTCCCAAATCCTTCAAAATTTGGGCCCCAATATAATATTCACGCATATCTTCGCCAAACCCTAGTGCAAGATTAGCCTCAACTGTATCCATTCCTTGGCTTTGCAACTCATATGCACGAAGTTTATTTAAAAGGCCAATTCCTCTACCCTCTTGACGCATATAAAGTAAAATTCCACGACCTTCTTTTTCAATCATATCCATAGCTGTTGCCAATTGGTCACCACAATCACAACGTGCCGAATGAAAAACATCACCTGTCAAACACTCCGAATGTACTCTACACAACACGTTTTCGCCATCTCCAATTTCACCTTTTACGATAGCTACATGATGTTCACCGTTCAAAATATTTTTGTAACCATACGTTCTAAAATGCCCAAAACCACTTGGCAATTCTGGTGATGCTACACATTCAACCAACTTATCAACACGTTTTCTGTATTCTTGCAAATCTTTTATTGTAATAAATTTTAAATCCCACTTTTTCGCAAGCTCAAGAAGTTCTGGAGTACGCATCATATTTCCATCATCAGCCATAATTTCACAACAAATTCCACATTCCTTAAGCCCTGCAAGCTTCATCAAATCTACTGTAGCTTCTGTATGCCCATTTCTTTCTAATACACCATTTTTTTTGGCCACCAGTGGAAACATATGCCCGGGTCTTCTAAAATCTTCTGGCTTTGCATCTTCTTGAGTAGCTTTGATTGCTGTTGTGCTTCTCTCAAACGCTGAAATTCCAGTAGTTGTATCCACATGGTCAATCGAAATTGTAAATGCTGTTGTGTGAAAATCGGTGTTGTTTGCACTCATCGGTGGCAACTCCAACTTATCACAAATTTCCTGACTGATTGGCATACAGATTAGTCCTTTTGCGTGTGTGGCCATAAAATTCATATTTTCAGGCGTTGCAAACTCTCCAGCACAAATAAAATCGCCTTCATTTTCTCTATCTTCATCATCAGTTACAATAATAATTTTGCCTTGGCGTAATGCCTCCAAAGCTTCTGGTACAGTGTTAAACATTATACTAACCTCCTAAAATCCATGTTTGGCTAAAAATTCTGTTGTAATATTGCTTTCTTTATTAAGTAACTTCTCAACATATTTGCCAACGATATCATTTTCCAAATTTACAACAGCACCTATCGACTTTTTAGAAAGCGTAGTATTACTGGCAGTATGTGGAATAATCGAAACAGAAAAATTATCTCTCTCTACTTTTGCAACGGTCAGACTTATTCCATCAATAGTAATTGAACCTTTTTCTATAATGTATTTCATAATGTGTTGTGGGGCTTTAATTTTGTACCAAATTGCAATATCATCTTTTATAATTGATAAAACAGACCCAACTCCATCAATATGACCAGTAACCATATGTCCTCCAAACCTACCATTAGCAGGCATTGCACGCTCTAAGTTAACCCCACTTCCACTAACCAATTGACCTAAAGAAGTTTTACTTAGAGTTTCATTCATGATATCAGCACAAAATTGATTATTAGTAAAATTTGTTACTGTTAAACAAACTCCATTTGTAGCAATGCTATCACCAACTTTTACATCATCAAAAATTTTGCTTGCTGAAATAGTTAAAGTGGCTGATTTTGCTCCTTTGCGAACACTTTTTACTGTGCCAACTTCTTCTATTATCCCTGTAAACATCTATTGTTTCACCTCGTATTCTATCATGATATTATCTTCATCAAACGTTAAAAGCTTTACAAATTCAAGCTCTACAGCATCTGATACTTTTGCAAATCCAGTGCCTCCAACAGGAGTTTTTGCATCTACTCCACCCAAAATCTTAGGCGCAATATAAGCTTGAACACACTGTACAATCCCAGCATTTATAGCCGAAAAATTAAGAGTGCTTCCACCTTCTAAAAAAATTCCATCTATACCCATTTTTCCAAGCTTCTTCATTAGTTCAACTAAATCTAAATGCTCATCTACTTTTTGCACAATTACCACCTCACATTTTTGGTTAATAAGAGGTTCAAGTAATACTTTATCTGTACAACTTGTTGCAATAATAGTACGAATTTCATTAGCAGTTTGTACTAATTGGCTATCAAGTGGAATTCTTAAATTTGTATCACACACAATTCTAATAGGATTTCTTGTATCGGTTTTGCCTTCAATCCTGCAAGTTAAACTTGGATTGTCAGCTAAAACTGTACCTATCCCAACCATAATTGCACTATATTTATTTCTATCAAAATGCACATTTTCTCTTGCATTTGCTGATGTAATCCACTTTGAGTGTCCTGTATATGTGGCAATTTTTCCATCAAGAGTCATTGCAGTTTTTAGAATTACGTATGGAGTTTTATTTTTTTGATGGTGAAAAAATACTCTATTTATCTCATAGCATTCTTTTTCACATACTCCAACTACCACTTCAACGCCAGCATCTTCAAGGGTTTTTATGCCTTTACCTTGCATAAGTGGATTAGCATCTAAAATACCAACCACCACTTTTTTTATACCAGCCTCTATAATTGCATCGGTGCAAGGTGGAGTTTTTCCATGATGGCAACAAGGTTCAAGAGTAACGTACATTGTAGTATTTTGGAGGTCTTGAGTACAATTTTTTATGGCATTTCTCTCAGCATGAAGCCCACCGTAAATTTCGTGGTAACCTTTGCTGATAATATTTCCTTTTTCATCTATGATAACTGCTCCTACTAAAGGATTTGGATTAACTTTTCCAACCCCAAGTTTTGCAAGCTCAAGTGCCTCTTTCATCATTGTTTCATCAAAATTGTAACTTGGCATAGCACTCTCCTTTCTAAAATTTACATAGCAAAAAAGCCCCGAACTTTTACATTCAGAGCTTTAATAAACACCTTTGAAAATGCTACGCCCAACAATTTCAAAAACGGGAAATAACAAAACAAATAGTTTATTATCTTCTTCTATCCAGACTATAACTGTCGGCCTTGGAATTTCACCAAATCATGCAAAAAGCTCGTGGGCTATACCACCGATAGGGAATTTCACCCTGCCCTGAAGATAATATATTCTTTTGGTTAATTTACCATAAGTTAACTCAGTTGTCAACCTAGATGATAAACTTTATTAGTACCAAATTAATTAGCTTCTAAAATAAAACTTTATTTCCCAAATTTTTACTATTATTCATATTATTAAGTTGGACGCTCCATTCCTAAATCATCATACATATTTCCTATATCTTCAAATTTTTCTTCTTCCATAACTGGCTCTGGTTCTAACTGAAGTTTATCCATATTTTCCTCAGAAATATGTTTTCTAGTTTTCATATCAATTGTTGCATGAGGAGTATTGGCTAAGGCTATTTTTTCTTCCTTACGAATGATGAAATTTGTAGCAATTCCACAGCCCATCAAAATCCAAAATATTGGAGCAACTGAAACTACAGAGTCATTAAATAATCCTGCTCCTAAATATCCAACTACTGCAACTAAACACGCAATTCCCATAGTATTTCTAGTATCGTATATTTCTTTTCCAAAATATAATTTTAGACTATCAACAATATATGTTACTACTATCCCCAAAAATGCTACCAAAGCAATTCCACTTTGGTTAATTGCAATTTGTAAATATAAATTATGAGGCTTATCCACAACAATAGAGGTAGTTCCATACGCATACCACTTTGCAAGCTGGTCATTTTGTGGAAACTCAATTGCATAAGTATCAGGCCCATTTCCTACAAAAATCGTATCCATTGCCATAGGTAAACTTCTTGACCAAATGTATCCACGGGCAGAACCTAATTGCTCTTTTCCAACAAATCCAATTGATGGGGCTTCTTCTATTAACATCGGTGCAAGCGTTCTACCATCTACAGTGTATGGCCCAGTTACCGAATTAATTCTTACTCCAAAATGACCAATTCTATCCACTTTCACCAAAATATCACCTTTAATATTTTGATATGCTAAACGAAGTTGCTCCTCATTTGGCTGCCCACTCACGATTGCATCAATATCCACTGGAATATAATCAAAAGATAATCTCTCAAATCTTGCATCAGTTATCGTATATTCATTTCCATTAAGGTTTGATGCTACAGCATTTCCATTTTCATCTTTAAATGCAAACTTATCGTCCATTGGATTTATATGCAAAGTTCCTTGTTGAACTTCGATAATTAATTCATCACCATACGTATAAATTGCACGCACTGGAATGTGATCTTTATAATCAAAATCGTTATTTGATGGCAAAAATATTCCTACTGCATCATTTACCAAACTTGGTATACGTGCAAAAAGTTGGCCATCTGTCATGGCATTTACTCCAAACGCTCCAGCCACTGCAATTACTACAATTGGCAAAGTAACTTTCCATTTTTTGATAAGTTGTTTTGCAAATATAATTATAAATACAAGCAAAGCTGCCGCCAGACCAATAAGCCCAGAACGTGCCGTACTTCCTAGTAATAGCCAACCACTTGCTCCTACCACAATTGCAAAAAGTACTTTCTTTTTATAATCTGGAACTAAAAACATTAGTGTTAAGAAAAAAGGTAATATCATTGCCGAAAAACTACCCACATAGTTGTAGTGGTATAACGTTGCATAAATATTCCCTGCATCGTATGTTGCACCAATACTATTTCTTAAATAAGCATATTTTTCTGGTACAACGAGCTGTTTTCCAAAGTCCGTATGTAACAGTAAATCCTGCCCAATATATTGATAATATCCGATTATACTCATTACTAAAGTTACAAATATTAAAGGATAAATTACAAAATTATATTCATTTTCTTGTGAAAAAATATAAATTGAATATAGGAAAATTACTATATAACACCCAATCGCAACTAACCCTTCTGCACGGTCAAAAATTCCCCACATTGCAATGTCACTATATTCTGATGAAAACGTTGAGACTGCTGTCATCACCAAAAATATTGCCGAACATGCATAAGTAAATTTTAACCGATTATCCATTTTTATATGACGTTTTTCGATAATAAAAAAAGTGATACACAATATAATTAATGTCAAAAATAATATTGCACTAGCTTTATATTGTGAGAAAAAATCATACATCGTTGATTGAGCAAAAACATCGTATGTTGCTTGATTTGGCTCAACTACAACCAATCTTGTAATCAGTGGAACTGCTCCTAGCAAACAAATTATTGGCAAAAAGGGAACCCACTTTGCATTAAATTGATATGCTCCACTTGATTTTTGTGGTTCCATACAAAAACACCGTCCTTTTGATATAAAATTACTAAATTTGATAGTATATGATTTTAGTATACCCCATTTAACCAAATAACTCTAGTATTTTATATTACGCTCTTTGGTATAAATATATAGTTATATCCATGTACCTTATTACAAAATTACCAGTCCAATATTTTACTTGATGTAAATTTTTTGTATTATTGCAAAAAAATCAGTACCCAAATTGTAAATTTTACAGAAGAAATTTAATATATAAGCTTTTAATAACCAAAATCTTATAAAAAAGTTGTACCTATAAATTGCTATATGCTATAATTTATATATTACAACTTTTATTTAGAAAGGGGCAATTTTCATGCAATATAATGGGAACACTTTACAAGAGCAATGGGCAAAACAATTAGTTAATAAAGATAGTACGTTAGAGGAGCGAATTCAACACTTACGAGAAAATAAATTTAATATGCACTTAATAAATGAACTAGTTGAACAATTATACTTAGAATCAATTAGAGAAAATAGTGCCAGAATTGCATATATCGACGACCCAACAGAGGCTATACAAATAGAGGCCATTAGGCTTAATCCTCACAATTTAGGATACATAAAAGAGCCAACAGAAAGGGTTAAATTAACAGCTGTAGGAATTGACGGGGGAGTTATTCAATTAATTAAAGGTCCAACAGAAAACATTTTAACTGAAGCACTTCACAACTTTAAAACTTGGCTTCTTCACTATGGAAACAATCCACATAGTGTGCAAATTGATTATGCTGAAGTTATTGTTAAGAGTTGTTTATTTATAAATTCATCTAGTGCCACAAAAGCTATCAAAAAAACTGCTAGCAATATTTTGAAACAAGCATTAGATATTGTTGATGCACATCAAGACGAATTGGAATAACAAAAAAAGCTATGCATAAATTTTCAGTGCATAGCTTTTTACTTTTTCTAAAATACTATATAAAGATTATATTGTTAAGGAGGGGTTGTTATGAGAATTACTATCATGAAAAGAGTTTTTCAGTTTATTATAACAATGCTTTTTATTCTATCTGGTTGGCTAATTTATTTGCATCAACCACAAGGAATAGCATTAGTAATGATGGCATTTAATTTTTATTTGTGGTATTGGATAAAAAATCAGTTTTATTCATTTTTGAATGTGCTAGATACAAGATATCCAACTAACAACTTTTTGTTTTACGGTATAGCAGCTTGTTCATTGGGTGCATTTTTTGGAATTTGCTACAACCTCCAATTTGATATAAGCTTAATCTAAAAAAAAGAGTAATGTAGAAATTATACATTACTCTTTTTTAAATTATAGAGAAACTTCACCAATTCCAAATAATAATTGGATAGAATTTTTGTGAGCAGCAATTTTATTATTATTTTCTGCTTGTTGCTTCTCGATTTCTTCAATAGCATCTATATTTTCAGAATAATTATTAACTTTCCTTACTGTGTTAATCTCTGTCATTGTAGATTTTTGTTGAGAAGTTAAATATGAAATATCCTCTTCTAAAGTTTTGATTTCTGCTTGTAAAGTTGATATTTCTTTCCAATCTGCATCTGAAACTTCTTGATATGACGCAAGACCATTTACTGATTGCCCCAAATATCGCAAAGTAAAAGTATATACCCCTGGAGAACGTGGTTGAGATTTAGTTAAGCTAAGTTGTACTTGCTCATTACTTGGCTTATAACTCCCAAAAAAGAAGCTTTTCTCTGGAATATACGCCTCATAATTTCCTCCTCCATATGAGTCTACAACATATAATTCTAAAGTTCTATAATTGCTTAAATTCGCCAAACTTTCGGATTTTTCTTCAAGCAAATACTCCTTATATTCAATATCATAACTCAAAGCCTCAATATATTGTAGTTGCTCATTTGTTTGAATATCAACACTATCTTTTAAATTATATAGGTCAACTAGTTGTCTATCATACTGCAAATTTTGCTCTTGCAACTGAACAAGCGTATTATAACTATTCGTAAATTGTGCATATTCTTGAGTTGATAAAATTCCTACTTGATTGATAATATTAATCCAAGATGCAAGGTCTGCCATAGTAACGGATTTTGTTTTTAGCTCAAAAAATAATGTTTCGGCAACTTTATCCTTATTTATAACATGCAAAATTTGTATGGCAGAATTATTTACATCACCTTTAGAAAATTGTAATAGCTCATAAATGCTAATTTGAAATTTATCTAATGGAAGGCGTTCTTTATAAAATAGTGCTATATTATACAGCTGTCTAAGGTTATCTTCTGTTACCAAAAATAATTCTCCAAAATAATTTATTAATGCTCGTTCATACTGCTCCAAATTCATACGATTTAGGTAAGTTTTGTAGGCTTCCCCTCCACCATCTTGAGCAATAATCCCCATAATTAAATTACTATCGTCAAAAAACAAATCATTTGCATTGTATGCACTCACAATCAAATTTTTATGACTGTCTGAAAAATATGGAAAGTACCCATTAAAAAATCTTTGAGTTTCTTCTGATAACTCTTCTAGTATGTAATTTAGTCCTGTTTTAAAGTATAGCCGTGATGACTGAGCAGGCTTTTTTACTTGGTTGGATAAAACGTTAATAATCGAGGTGGTACTCTCATTCATCGTGTAATATTTTATTTGAAAAAAACTTAAATTAAATCCAATCAGCATGCTTACGAGGTACGCCCCTCCTAGAAGTGCTAACGCCTTTTTGTGCTGATTAATTAAATCCAATATTTGTACATATATTTTCGCTAGTATTTCCATAACTCCTCCTGTTTTAATTTTCTAGTACCTACTATTATATACTGTTTTTTATGTATATTCCATACAAAAAAAGAGGAGTCACAAACTCCCCAGACTGTAGATGATTAAATCTAGCTATATAATTTATTATTTAAACTTATTTTATAAAAGATAGGTTTTTGTTGAGTTAAGAGACTCCGTCCCAGTTATTTATATTTCTTTATAAATTTCAACACTAGTCTTTCTATTATAGCTTCTTCATGAGGAGGATAATAACTGTGCTTTGCATCTTTTAGCATAACTAGTTTTAAATTATCATTTTTCATAATCTTTTTAAACCTAAAAATACTTTTATAGTGTACAACCTCATCTTTTTTAGATTGAAACAAAAGTACTGGAACTTTTATTGTAGCAAGTTTTAATCTCGTACTTAACATATGATGCAAGACCCCAAGCAACGGAAATACCCACAAAATATATTCATACCAAAATCCTTTCTCTATACTAAAAAGCAGATTTCTTCTTGTTTTTCCTTGGTTATATTTCTTTTTGTTTCCAAGAACTATAGTTGCACAATATTTTATTTGCTCAGGGCGTATCATAATTTTTATAGGTAAATTTAACAAAATTACTCCATTCACACCAAGTTCATCAGCAAAATCTAAGCTAAATAATGAACCCATCGAATGCCCAACTACAAATACTTTTTCATATTTTTGTTTCATATAAATTATTTCAGATTTGGCATATTTTTTCCACTCTTTATAGTTTGTTGTTGTAAAAGTTTTGCAGTTATTTCCGTGACCAGGGAGCAAAATCGCTTTACAATCACAGCCAGCATTATATAACCTGTTTGCTAGTGGTCTAAATTGATTTGGACTCCCAAAAATTCCATGTATAAATAAAACTCCAATTTTACTCCCTCTTGTATAATAAAATGGTTCGTGTATAGCTTGATGTTTCATAGCCTCTCCTTATTTATTCTCTGGTACTTTTTTGAATGATGGTAAAATTCCAATTTGCTGTAGTGTTTGTAAAATGATTGCTATAATTGGCCCTAAAATTATTCCAAATGCGCCCATAGTTTTTAAGCCGATGTACATTGACATTACTGTTATTAGTGCATACATTCCAATTTGACCTGACAAAACTCGTGGCTCTAACACTTGACGCATTATAACTATTAATCCATACACTGCAAGCAAACCAAATCCCACTGGGTAACTTCCTAATAATAAATGGAATACGCCCCATGTTATTAAAATTGCTCCACTTCCTAACGCTGGGAATGCATCAAAAATCGCAATTCCTAAACTTATTACCAAAACATTATCTCTTTGCAATATATACAATCCAACTAAACAAATTGAAAATGTAAATGTCATCAAAATTAATTGGGTTCTTATATATCCTGCTAAGGCACTTTTTAACCCACCCTGTAAAATTACAATTTTTTCTCGTGTATCTGAGGATAATTGGGCCCTAAAAAACTCAAGAATTACATAATAATCTTTGGTCATAAAAAATGTAGAAATTAACATGATTATTAGGAAAAATATACTCGCTGGCACTATGCTTACTATATCATAGGCATATGGTACAATTTTTTCTAAAGACTGCCCCACATAATTTAAAATTTGGGTAATTATTCCATCAATTGACGTAAAAGCCTCTGGCACAGGCAAATATTCAGTGAGCCTAGTTATTTGTTCGTCTAAAATATTTACAAACTCTTCTATTTGCTGTCTATAAATTGGGTAGGCATTTCTAATAGCTATAATTTGTTCGTAAATTTGCTGAATTAAAAACGTAATCCCCCAAAAAATCGCTGTTAAAATTGTAAACATTGCCGTTAATGTTCCAAGGCCTCTTGAAAGCCTTAATTTTTGGTGTAGTAATGTTACAAATGGATTTAATAATCCAGCTAACATACTTGCCACTACAAAAGGAGCTACTAATTCGAGTATATATTTAAAGAATATGTATATCCCCAAAATAGCTAATGCAAATGAGCCTATTTTCACCAATAAATCTTTTTTCGGCACTACTTCACCACCTTATAAAAAGTATTTTAAGCGCATGAAAAATATAATCCATGCACTTTTACTTTTTAGAGTACCACTTTACAAACTAAATTTCAAGCTATAATTTTATTCTATTAACAAAGCTTCTGTTGTATAATTTCCTGATGCATTCCAAAGAACCCAGCCTTCTAAACCGGCATCATATACCCCGTTTATTTGTTCTAAAATCTGCTCAGCCTCATACCTTTGGTACGAACTTAGCCAAGTTGCTGTAAAATCTTGTAGCCATGGCATAACTTTAGCTGTTGGCTCTTCTCCAAATTGTGCAACTTTTTTATTAGAGTCTATCATAGCTCCCAAAATTATTTCGTACGGAGCTAAGTCTGGATTTTCTTGCCCATACCACCCCGAACTATAATGAGACGGATAAACCATTGGATAAATTGCATCTAGTAAATAAACTAAAGAACTATAATCTTGTCCAACTATTTGAGCATCAATATCACTTGTAAGAATTGTTCCAAATACCGATGCCGAAATAGTAACATCATATGGTGATAACTTCTCCACCATATATGTTGTAAATTCTGTAATAATTTCTGCTTTTGATTTATCTGTTGGCAAATCAACTCTTTCTTCATTCATCGACTCATGAAAACGAATGTAGTCAAACTGGATTTCATCAAAGCCAAGAGCTATAACTTCTTTACAAACCTCCAAAAGATACTCCCAATTTCGCTCATCATAGGGGTTAAGCCAAGTTTCCCCAGCAGCATTTGTATATATATTTCCATCATAGTCTTTAATCATCTGGTCTGGGTGAGTCTTTGCAATTGCGCTATCTTTAAACGCCACAACCCTTGCAATTGAATGGATATCGTTATTTTCCATCTTCTCCAACACATCTGGCAAATACTTATTTCCAACAATTTGTTGACCTATCATCTGTTCGATTAATGGATTATCTGTTGAAAATAAAAAATACCCTTTATCATTTTTCATATCTAGCACAAAACTATTAATTTCTGTTGTGTTTGCAAGCTCTATAAACTCATCTATAGCTTCCCATTTGGTAGTAGGGAGGTAAATTCCCTTTACGGTTTGTGTATGAGTTTCTTCTATTATAATATCTTCTTCTATCTCATCTATTTCTTCTTCTTTTGTTTCTTGCTCCAAAATTAATGGTTCTTCTTGGATATCTTCGTTTTCTCGTAATAAAATAATTTCGATGTCAAATTCATCTTCTATATATAATAAATTGTTGAAAAAAACTTTATCTTGTTCTGTTGTTTGTGTGGGTAAAAAGCTTTCTTCATCTATGTTTAAGAATTGTTCTGTTGTTTGTGGAGAATTTACCATTAATAACCCTGAGGTTGTTGGTAAGGTTGGGAATTCAAAGGTTGGTATTTCAAAATTCATTCCTCCATTTAGAACATATTCTAATTTTTGATTTGTAACAGTCATCATGCCCCAACTAATTTTGATTACTTCGTATAAAATAATTAAAATTACAATTATGGCTATGCGTTTCTTATTTTTCTTTTTGCGATTGTTTTCTAAGTAGCTATACATTTTTTTCCCTCCTTTCTTATTAAGTAGAGTCTTGCCAACAATTTTTAATTTTAATCACAAAAAATAATTTTTTTGTCTTTACAAAATTAGATTTGGCATTTATACTAAATTTGCATTTAAACAATAAGGAGGTTTTTTGATGGCAACAGATTATGAACAAATTCTTACATTTGCCGTTTCCCTTGGCGAAGTTATGTTGCGTAGTGGCGCTGAAACTTATCGTGTTGAAGATACCATTAGTCGTATTTTATCGGTACATAACTTTGAACAAGTGGATACATTCGTTACCCCAACAGGCATTACAACCAGTATTAGTGGTCATAATATGCCAATTTGTACTTTGCTTCGTCGTGTAAAACATCGTTCTAATAGATTAGATAAAATTGAATATCTCAATCAACTATCAAGAGATTATGTCATGGGCAAATTAACTCTTGAACAAGCAACTATAAAAGTTCACGAAATTGATAATATTGCTCCTTATTCCCCAAATACAATTATTCTAATTACAGGGTTTAGCGCTGGGTCATTTTCACTTATGTTTCATGGTGGAGTAGTGGAATTTTTCGTATCTTTTGTAATTGGATTTTTTAGTGCAGTAGTGCATAAGTTTTTGGCTGATAGAGGAGTTATAAATTATTTGGCATTATTTTTGGTATCATTTACGATTGGAAGTAGCGTTATGGTGCTTCATAATATTGTGGCTGATGTTATAAATGTTGACTCAATTACAACTGGTTGTGTTATGACGCTTGTTCCTGGAGTAATTTTTACAAATGCAATCCGTGATACAATTGGTGAGGAACTTCTTTCTGGAATTTCAAGAGCTGTAGAAGCACTAACAATCGCTATCGTAATTGCTGTAGGCATTTGTATTCCTATGTTTCTTGGTCTTCAGGTTGGAGGTGGATTATGATTTTAATTGCAACAATTAGTTCATTTTTTGCAACTCTTGCGTATTCAATAGTTTTTAATGTACCAAAAAACCATCTACTAATATGTAGTGCCATTGGCTCAATCGGTTGGACAGCCTACACCTTATGCTCCAGTTATTTTTTATATTCTGAAGCTACATCAAACTTTGTGGCAGCCCTAATAGTTTCAACACTTGCCACCATTCTTTCAAGGCAAAGATTTGCTCCTGTTACAGTATTTCTAATTCCTGGGATTATCCCATTAGTTCCTGGATATGCACTCTATAAAACTATGTATGCTTTGGTAATTGCCGACTACTCTCAAGCCCTAAATTCAGTACTTACAGCGTTTTTGATTTCGGGTTGTATAGCAGGAGCAATTACTATAGTTACATTTATCCCACCGATTTTTGGAATTAATAAACGTGGGCGTAGAATTTAAAAGAGACAAATTTGTCACATCATCACGATTTTTGGATTTCACAATTTTCATCTCACACATAGAAACTCGTTTCCAAATCTCAAATAATAGCTTTACCCTATTCAAAATTTATATTTTTGCACACAAAAAAGAGGCTAGAATTTTTAGCCTCTCTATTTTTTATGATAACGTTGCTACCATAACTGCTTTTATTGTATGCATTCTATTTTCAGCCTCATCAAACACCACAGAATATGGAGCTTCAAAAACTTCCTCTGTTACTTCTTTTCCTTTTACAGCAGGTAAACAATGCATAAAAATCATATTTGGATTATTAGCTAGTTTTATTAAGTCAGCATTCACCTGATATGGAGTAAGTAACGCAACTCTTTCTTTTTCGCTATCTTCTTCACCCATCGAACACCACACATCTGTATAAATTACATCTGCCCCAACAACTCCATTAATATCGTCTATCAATTCAAGCTTTGCCCCACTAGATGTTGCATAACCTTTGCAAATCTCAACTAATCCCTCTTCTGGTAAAAGTGATTTTGGAGCAATAATTGTTATATCCATGCCTACTTTTGTACAGCCAATCATCAAACTGTTTGCCATATTATTTCTGCCATCACCAATATAAACAAATTTTTTATTTTTGAAGCTACCAAGATGCTCTTTTATAGTCATCAAATCAGCCAAAATTTGCGTTGGGTGAAACTCATCTGTAAGCCCATTATAAACAGGAACTCCACTAAATTGCGCTAATTCTTCTACAGTTTTTTGCGAAAATCCACGAAATTCTATAGCATCAAACAATCTTCCTAGCACTCTTGCAGTATCTTTTACACTTTCTTTATGACCAAGCTGAATATCATTACTCCCCAAATATTCTGGGTACGCACCCTCATCTACACAAGCTACTGTAAACGCACATCTTGTTCTAGTTGAAGGTTTCTCAAAAATTAGAGCTACATTTTTTCCTGCCAAAAGATTTCCTCTAATGCCCATGCGTTTTTTTGCTTTTAGCTCAATTGCTAAGTCTACTAAATAATTAATTTGCTCTGGTGTATAATCTTTTAATGTCACCAAAGATTTTCCTGTTAATCCAAACATCAAATTCCTCCCCTAATTTATTGCTTCTTCCAAAATATTTATTGCTATATCAATTTCTTCTTTTGTAATTATGAGTGGTGGCAACAAGCGCAAAACTTTTTCTCCTGCCCCAATAATCAACATTCCTTTTTCCATACATTTTTCAATAATAGGAGCAACTGACACTGTAAGCTCAATGCCTTGCATCAATTTTTTACCACGAATCTCTTTTATAATTGGAGATGATTGTTTGAGAGCCTCAAGCTTATCTTCAAGATACGTTCCAACTTCGTTAATGTGGTCTTGCAACCCATTTTCTAATTCATCTAATACCACATTTAAAGCCGTTGTTGAAAGTGGATTTCCACCAAAAGTTGTACCGTGGTCTCCTTTTTCTAACACTGCAAATTTTTCCTTACAAAGCATTGCAGCCACTGGTATTCCTGCTCCTAGACCTTTAGCCGTAGTTATCGCATCAGGGATAATTCCAAATTGTGAATATGCAAAAAGCGAACCAGTACGCCCAACTCCTGTTTGCACCTCATCAATTATAAACAATGCATCATATTTATCACATAGTTTACGAATTGCCTTTAAATACTCAACTTGAGCTGGTTTTACACCTCCTTCACCCTGAATAACTTCTATCATCACAGCACAAACATTTTCGTTCATCGTTGCCTCAAGCTCTTGAGAATTGTTCATCGTAATCCATTTAAAACCATCAACCACAGGTACAAAAGGTGCTTGATATTTTTTTTGACCAGTAGCACTTAATGCTCCCAAAGTTCTACCATGAAATGAGTTATGCATACTAACGATAGTATATTTTTCTGGAGAAGTTTGTTTGCCATATTTTCTAGCAAGCTTAATTACAGCCTCATTTGCTTCTGTACCTGTGCTACAAAAAAATACTCTATCAAAGTCCGTCATCTTTACTAACTTTTCGCAGGCCTCAGCTTGTGGTTTTGAATAATAAAAATTTGAAATTTGGGTAACTTTTTGGATTTGCTTAGTTAGGGCGTGCGTTAGAATTGGGTGGTTATATCCCAGTGCATTTACTGCTATTCCAGCAACCATATCAAGGTAAGTTTTTCCGTTTGCATCAGTAACATAGCAACCATTACCCGACTCTATTTCTATATCATATTGCCCATAAGTTTGTAATAAATTTTCATCAATTTTATGCTTATTCATCAGTATCTCCTTCTTGTATCATAGTTCCAATTCCACTATAAGTATAAATTTCTAAAACTAATGCGTGTTCAACTCGCCCATCTAAAATATGCACCATCTGCACGCCTTTTTCGATAGCCTCCAAGCAACATTCAACTTTAGGTATCATTCCACCGTTAATAATTCCATCTTTTATATACTGGTGTGCATCTTTTTTGCTAAGATGAGAAATTAGAGTTGTCGGGTCATCTTTATCCCTCAAAACACCCTCCACATCTGTTAGGAAAACTAACTTTTGTGCATTTAAAGCCCCAGCAATTGCAACGGCTGCATAATCGGCATTAATATTATATGTGTTCCCTTTTTCATCGGTTGCAATTGGTGCAATTACAGGGATAAAATCGTTTTCGATAAGCGTCATAACTATTGAAGTATCAACGTCTGTAATATCCCCAACAAACCCCAACTTCTTAGCGTCAATTTGTTTGGCCTTCAAGAGCTGACCGTCTTTTCCTGTAATTCCAACAGCTTTATTCCCTTGTTGATTAAGTAAAGTTACTACCTGTTTATTAACTTTTCCTGCCAAAACCATCTCCACAACTTCTGCTGTTTCTTGCGTTGTAACTCTTAATCCATCTACAAATTCAGACCTAATTTCAAGTTTTGATAACATCTCATTAATTTCTGGTCCACCACCATGAACGACAACTGGCTTTAATCCCACTCGCTTCAAAAGTGTAATATCTTCAATAATTGTACGGTTTATTTGTGGGTTTAACATAGCACTCCCACCATATTTTACAACAACAATATTTCCATGAAATTGTTGCATATAAGGCAACGCCTCAATTAAAACTTTTGCCTTTTCAATATATTTTTGCATCAGCTTCTATACTCCCCATTAATTTTTACATAATCATAACTCAAATCGCAACCCCAAGCCCTAACAATTTCAGTGCCTTCAGCCATATCAACAATAATTTGAATTTCTTTTTCTTTTAATATAGTTAGGGCAAAATCTTCGTCAAAGTGAACTGGAATTCCTTTTTCAAACATCAAAATTGACCCTGACTTACTCTTTAAAGTTAATGAAATATTTTCGCTGTTGAGAGGAACTCCTGCATAACCCATGGCTGCCAAAATTCTACCCCAATTTGCATCTTCTCCAAAAAATGCTGTTTTTACAAGGCTAGAAGTTAATATACTTTTTGCCAAACTCTTTCCACGCTCAAAATTTAATACATTACTCATTTGCACCTCAAGAAGTTTGGTAGCACCTTCACCATCTTGAACTATAACAATTGCAATATGTTTTAGAGCTGCCTCCAAAATCTCACAAAACTTAGAAAAATTCTCATCTTCCTTATCAATAATCAAATTTTGTGCTTGTCCATTTGCCAAAATAATTACACTATCATTTGTACTTGTATCTCCGTCAACAGTTATCATGTTGAAAGTTGTATTTATACATTTACTTAGAGCTTTTTGTAGCATTGGCTGAGTAATTTTTGCGTCAGTCGTAACAAAGGCAAGCATTGTAGCCATGTTTGGGTGTATCATTCCTGAACCTTTTCCAATAGCTCCAACATTTATCGTTTGACCTCCAATTTCTTCACAAAAAGCGATTTCTTTTATGCAAGTATCGGTTGTTAAAATTGCCTCTGCAACATTGTTTGAACTTTGTGGACTGTCATCTAATTTGCTAGCTACCAAACTAATTCCTTCACAAATTTTATCCATAGGAAGTTGCACCCCAATTACACCCGTTGAACATACCAACATCTCATTTGCTGATTTTCCAACGGCTTTAGCTGATAAAGAAGCCATAGTTTGAGTATTTTCCATTCCTTGAGTTCCTGTTACAGCATTTGCATTCCCGCTATTAACAACAACTCCATGCACCATTTTAGATTGTTGTAAAATTTTTTCGTCCCACAAAACTGGTGCTGCTTTTACCTCATTTAATGTAAATGCCCCTGCATAAATACAAGGCGTTTCGCTATAAATTATAGCCAAATCTTTGTTAGATTTTTTAATTCCGATATGCTCACCAGCCACCTTAAATCCTTTGGCGCATAACAAATTATTTTTCGTTTGTTTCATAATTTACACTGGGAAAATTGGCAAGAAATTTATTCCTGCTGTTTCTTCAAACCCCATCATAATGTTCATATTATGAATGGCTTGCCCACTTGCTCCTTTCATCATATTATCAATCGCACTCACTACAACTAATCGATTAGTTCTCTTATCCAAAACAAAACTTATATCACAATAATTAGACCCCTTAACCCATTGAGTTTGGGCAATTTCACCGTCTTTTTTGATACGCACAAACGGCTCATCTCTATAGTATTTTTCATATGCATCACGAATATTTTGCTCCGTTACACCATCATTCAAATTTGCATAAATTGTAGTTAAAATTCCTCTATTCATAGGCACAAGATGAGGTGTAAAAGTTAGCGTAACACCTTGATTTGCAAAGAGTTTAACCCCTTCTTCAATTTCTGGAGTATGCCTATGAGATGCAACCCCATACGCCTTCATTCCCTCGTTGCATTCTGTGTAATGAGTGCCAAGTGCCAAAGCCCTTCCAGCCCCTGTTACGCCTGACTTTCCATCAATAATAATCGTATTTTCATCAACCAAACCTTCCTTTATAAGAGGAATTAGGCTAAGCAAACTACAAGTCACATAACACCCTGGGTTTGCAACTAAACGAGCATTTCTAATCTTCTCTTTATTCCATTCAACAAGCCCATAAGCCGCTTCATCTAGCAATTGTTGTCCAAAATGTTCCACCTTATACCACTCTTTGTAGGCCTCATAACTAATTCTAAAATCTGCACCAGCATCAATAACTTTAGTCTTCTCCAAAAGTTCTGGAGTCACAATTTTACTCGCAAATCCATGTGGCAATGCGATAAATAAAATATCAGCATCAATTAAATTTGGATTGTCCTCTATGCACTTTAAATCAATAACTTCATAGGTATGAGGATAAACCTCACTGTATAGTTTTTCACTATAACTATGAGAGCTTAATTGAGTAATTTCAACGTTTGGGTGGTTGTGCAAAAGTCTAACTAACTCCGTGCCTACATATCCAGTAGCTCCTAAAATACTTACCTTTTTCATAGTTCACTTCCTTTTGTATAGTTATTATATACTTATAATAATACACATTTTCCAAAAAATATCAAGTTTTTTTTGCATTTAAATTAGTTATAAAAAAGTTCCTTATAAATTTCACCAAATTCTACTTAAAATTTTGTTCCAAAAATAAGACTTTTTTTGAAATTGACGTACCACAAAACTTGTACCGTCATATACTATTATTAAGATAATTATGGATTTTTTACTAAATTACCCTATAAATTTTACTATTTTATGGTATAATTTAAATAAAAGCTAAGGAGGGGGTATATTATGAAAATACTTGTACCAATTTCAAACGCACTCAAAAAAGATGATTTGCTTTCTATTCAAGAAGTTGCACTCAAAAAAAATGCTAAAATAATTATTTTATATATTACTAGTCCGTTAACTTTTTCTAGTTGTTATGCATATCCAAGTTTATTATATTCTATGGCAAATTTGAACATGGATACAATTGACACAGCTCACCATGCAATTACAGCTAAGCTACATTCAATCTTTTCTCGCTGTGAGCATGAAGTTATATGTTTGATTGGGCCACAAACTGACACAATTTTAAGCGTGGCAAATCAAAAAAAGGCAGATATTATTGCGCTGCCTAATGAAAGTGGTTTCCTAGATAAAATTACACATCAATCTTACAAAAATAAGCTCGCAAAAAAAACTTCGGTTAAAATTCTGCTTTACAACGAGCTATAGCCTTAATAAAACTCCCACACAAGCACCCAAAGCAATATATACAATTGGGTGCTTTTTATATTTTTGTATTGCCCAAAAAAATATCAGTAGTAGAAACATCATAAAAATTTTTAATTCGTAAATTTTGCCGTCCAATACACCATACATAACACTAACTCCAGACGCTCCAATTACTCCTGCTACCGTTGGTCGAATTCCATAAAACGCATTACGAACAGTAGTATTTTCTCTAAATTTTACAAGAAATTGTGCTATTATAATTATAATAATGAGTGAGGGAGTAACAAGACCAAGTACAGCAATTATTCCACCCAAAATATTTGCTGTTTTATATCCCACAAAAGTTGCGGCATTTACTCCAATAGGTCCTGGTGTACTTTCAGCAACTGCAATAATATCAAGCAATTCTTGAGCAGTTATCCACCCATATTTTTCTCCCAGTTCTTGCAAAAAAGGAATTGTGGCAAGTCCTCCACCCAAAGCAAATAATCCTATTTTAAAAAACTCAAAATACAAAAGTGTATATATCATAATTATTCATCTCCTTTTGGTAGTTCACTATTTGAAATTACCCCAACTATTGCACCTACACAAATGACAGCTATTGGAGTTATATCAACTAATACCATGATTACTAGCGCCATTACAAATAATAATAGAGTCAATTTACTTTTTACAGACTGTCGGCTTAATTTATATACAGCTTCACCAATTAGGGCAATTACAACTATTCTTATCCCCTCAAATGCGTGTTGAACCACAGAATAATGTATAAGTTGGTCAAAGATGGTTGCTATTAATGTGATGATTATGATAGATGGTGTAACTATTCCTAACGTTGCAAACAACGCACCTAATACCCCCCTATACTTATAACCAATAAACGTAGCAGTATTTACAGCAATAATCCCAGGAGTCATTTGCCCAATTGCAAAATAATCCATAATTTCCTCTTCAGTTGCCCACTTATATTTCTCAACAACTTCCTTTTGAAGCATCGGCAACATAGCATACCCTCCTCCAAAGGTACACCCTCCAATTCTAAAAAACACCTTAAATAAATCAAATAATTCCTTCATTTTATATTCAACCTCCTAACAATTGCTCCTTGCAACTTAAATAATATTATCATATACTAATTACTAAAGAAAGGAATTTATATTATGTTAAAACTTTTAGGAATTATTTTTATGACAATTGACCATATGGCACTCGCCTTTATGCCTCAAACAAGTACATTCACACTATTTCTAAGGCTTGTAGGTCGTCTAGCAATGCCTATTTTTGCATATAAAATCGCAAATGGTTTTATTCACACCAAAAATTTTCACAAATATTTATACAGATTATTAGTTATGACTCTTATCGCTCAAGGGCCTTTTATTTGCTTGGCTACAGGTACAAACTTACTTCAAGTTTCTACAATTGACCCTGATTTAATATACACGACTTGGAACATTGGACTAACCTTTTTATGTTCTCTTCTAGTTTTAAAAGGATTTGAGAACATGAATATAAAATCTGTACCAGCACAAATTATAAATGGTATTTCAATTATGATGATTAGTTATATTGCAACTTTTGGCGATTATGGATTATATGGAGTTTTGACGGTTTTTATTTATTATATTTTTATCAAATATAAACTCACATATCGTATGACAGCACAATTTCTATTTTTTATTACTGTAATTTCCTACGTATTTGATAGAAATTGGTTTGGATTTGCTGTACAAATGGTTGCTATATTGTCACTATTTATCATAAAATATGTGCCTGATACGAGATTTAAATTTGATAAATGGCTATTTTACGGATTTTATCCAATCCACCTTCTCATAATCACATATTTTATGTAACAAAATAACTGTAAACAAAATTAATTGTTTACAGTTATTTTTTATACGCTCATATTTTTTATCAAGTGGCTAACATCAAAATATTTTGCACCATCATCAACAATATAACTTTCATCTGTTAAACAAGTGATAATACATTGAGCTTCACCTTTAACCCCAGTAGTTGCAGGCATTACACCAATCGAAAATCCAAAATATTTTTCATCTTGCCAACTAAATCCCAAAGAAAATTTCTCAGTGGCATACATATTAGTTGAATTTTTTACTTCAAATAAAGTTTGTGGTTCAATTTTCATATTTTTAATAGATATTTTCGTTGTGCGATATCCTCTAAAAAAATAATCTGCCTCTAACATCATATCAAATTTTACTTGTGTACAAAATTCTTGTTCGATAAATTCCATCTGAAAATATTTTCTCAGCCAATCCTCTGGAATGCCCTTTTCTTCTTGCTTAGTAAAATCTTGTTTTTTGCGTCCAGCTAAAATTGCTTTACTGCTCATTTTTTGCAAAGATGCCACGTCATCAGCCTTAACAACTCTACTACAAAGTGCTTCATCTTCAAAAAGTTTATCTCTCATATAACATTTCATATCTAACATTTCTGATAAATCTCCAGAAACTTTATTGTACTGCAATATTCCTAATGCTTTTGCTCTCTCACTCATAATATCCTCCTAATTTTGTGCGATTTTTTCACTAAGCTCTGTTAAATATTCCCATCTATCCATTTTTTCCATCAATTGCTCTTCTAGTGCATCTTTTTCGTTGGTAAGTTCCTGAAGTTTGCCATAGTCATTACTATTTTTAATCATCAGTTCATCAACATCTTCAATTTTCTGCTCTATCTCTGCAATCACCTCTTCAATAGTTTCAAATTCTTTTTGCTCAAGGTAAGAAAATTTCAGCTTTTTTGGTAATCTTTCCTTTCCAGATTTAAGAGTTTCTTCCTTTATAATAAGAGAAGTTGTAGTTTCGTTTTGGCGATATGCAACATAATCACTATAATTTCCAACACTATTTGTAACTATTCCCTCACCCTCAAAAATAAATAGTTTATCTGCAATTTTATCCAAGAAATACCTATCATGCGATACAGCAATTACTGGACCATCAAAATTTTCTATAAAATCTTCCAAAATTTGGAGAGTTTGAATGTCCAAATCATTAGTCGGCTCATCTAAAAGCAAAACATTTATATCTTCCATCAATACACTTAACAAATATAATCTACGTTTTTCCCCTCCAGATAGCTTACTAATAGGGGTATACTGCATAGCACTTGTAAACAAAAACATCTCAAGCATTTTGCCAGCTGATGTATAAGTCCCATCTTTTCGCTCAATAAACGAAGCTTTCTCCTTAATAAAATCTATCACTCTCATATTATTATCAAGGCCAATGCTCTCTTGAGTGTAATATCCAATTTTTACAGTATCTCCAATCTCAATAGTTCCAGTATCTGGCGTAAGTTTTTGGGTAATCAAATTTAATAGCGTCGACTTTCCAACACCATTTGCCCCAATAATTCCTATTCTCTCGTGGCGTGTAAAAATATGCGTAAAATCTTTTAGAAGGCATTTTCCATCAATAGTTTTATTTACATCTTTTATCTCCACAACTTTTTTCCCAAGCCTCGAAGTTGCAAGGTCTATAGACATTTCATCTTTATTTCTATTAGATAAATTGTTCTCAAGTTCATAAAATCTATCTTTTCTGGCCTTTTGCTTAGTTCTTCTTGCTTCAACGCCTTTTCTTATCCATTCAAGTTCTTGCTTATACAAAGTGTGCTTTTTATCTTCCATTCTAGCATTAATAGCGTCCCTTTGCGCTTTTAGCTCCAAAAATTGGCTATAATTTCCCTCATAAGTATACAAATTTCCAGCGTCCAACTCCACAATTTTATTAGTTACTCTATCCAAAAAATATCTATCATGTGTAACCATCATAATTGCACATTTTTTGGCACGCAAAATTTCTTCAAGCATCATAATAGTTTCATTATCCAAATGATTGGTTGGCTCGTCCAAAATCAACAGGTTACATGGTTTAATTAATGCTCCTGCTAATGCAATTTTTTTGCGTCCACCCCCAGATAAGTCTTTCACTTTTTGTAAAAAATTTGTAATTCCAAGCTTAGTTAAAATGGCTTTAGCCTCACTTTCCACCTGCCATGCGTTGTGTGCGTCCATCTTTTCACTAAGAGAAATTAATTTATTTTGCAACTTTTCATCACTAGGATTTTGCTCAATCAAAGCAACTGTCATCTCATAATCTTGCAAAACTCGCATAAATGGAGAAGTCCCCCTAAAAATTTGCTCAATAACTGTAGCTTCATCATCAAATTCAGGCATCTGTGGCAAATACTCAACTTCTAACTGATTAGACGTTACAATCTCTCCTTTATCAGGCGTATCCACAAGTGCCATTTGCTTTAAAAAACTAGTTTTCCCAGTACCATTTATACCAATTAAACCAACTTTATCTTCACTATTTATAGTAAAACTTATATCTCTAAAAACAACTTTTTCGCCATATATTTTATAAATATTTTGGGCAGATAATAATACCATTTTATTCTCTCCTTACTTTTTCAACTGCTGTAAGTATACCACACAAAAATGCCCCTTCTCAAGTTATCGCCCAAAATGTATTTATATAATCATTTTTATTGACAATATGTAATTTTTATTTTATAGTATTGGGAATAGAATTGATTATCAAAACCAACTTTTACTTACAAAAATTTATTAATTGATAGGAGAAAAAAATGCAAACTTTACATGGTATTTATACGCCAAAAACAAATTTTTTTAACGGAAATAACCCGTTTGATTTAGTTGAGCAATACCAAAGCCCTCTTTATGTTTATAATGAAACAATTTTACGTGAGCGTTGCCAAGATATTAAAAATTTAGTTACTTATAAAAATTTTGTTCCACACTTTTCAATTAAAGCTAACACAAATATTCACCTACTTAAAATCGTTAAAGAAGAAGGTCTACACGCTGATACAATGAGTCCTGGAGAAATCTTTATGGCTCTAAAAAGTGGATTTAGTAGCGATGAACTTTTTTATATTCCAAATAATGCAACTCGTGAAGATTTACAATTTGCGATTGATAATAATGTTTTAACTAGTGCTGACTCGTTAGAACAATTAGAACTTTATAGCAGTATGAACCCAAATAGTTCGGTGGCAATTAGGCTAAATGTTGGAATTGGTGCTGGTCACCACGAAAAAGTTATTACTGCTGGTAAAAAAACTAAGTTTGGAATTAATCCTGAAGATATGGAAGAAGTAAAAAATATTTTATCAAAGTATAATATGAAACTTGTGGGACTAAACCAACATATTGGCTCATTATTTATGGACGCTGATGCATTTGTAAAAAGTACATCGTATTTATTAAATTTTGCTCATAAATTTCCAGACTTAGAATTTATTGACCTTGGAGGAGGCTTTGGAATTCCTTATCACAAACAAGAAAACGAAACAGGAATTAACCTTGAGCTTCTTGGTGAAAAATTAGATAAATTATTTAACGATTTTGCCACGACTTATGGAAAAGAAATCCAATTTCAAATTGAGCCAGGAAGATATATTGCCTGTGAATGTGGCATAGTTCTTGGTCAAGTTACTGGGCTTAAACATAACGCTGAAACTACTTATGTTGGGACTGATATTGGATTTAATGTTCTGGCTAGACCAGTAATGTATGACTCTCATCATGATATTGAATTTTATACTAAAAATATGCCACAAAACCCAGAAGCTACAGAGCTTACTGTAGTTGGTAATATCTGTGAAAGTGGTGATATTTTGGCCAAAGATAGAGTATTAACTAAGCCTCAAACTGATGATATTATTGGAATTATGGACGCTGGAGCATACGGTTTTTGTATGTCATCATCATATAATATGCGTCCAAAATGTGCTGAAGTTTTAATCTGTAATGACGGAAGCACAAAGTTAATTCGTCGTCGTGAAACTTTTGAAGATTTATTAAGTATGATGGAAGTATAAAATTTTAGACCTAACTACTTTTGTAATTAGGTCTTTTTAATTTGATATATATTTTAAAAGTTAGACTTCAAATTTTAAATTCCAAAATCCAAAAATCGTGATGAGTTGCCTTTTTTGTCTCACAAAAAATATCTAACCTGTAAAATCGGTTAGATATCTAAAATATTATACCATTTTTTGCCTCAAAAGTAAATAGTTAGTTGTTCGCATTTGTTACTGCCGTTGAGCTTGCAATTATAATAATGAGTGCTATTTGTTGTGCTATAGCTATAGCGATTGCCGAAATTGTAGAGGTATATAAATTTATATTGGTATCAGATTTATTAAGGTGGTTACTCATAACTAGGCATGAAGCATGCATTAACCTTTGCTTTTTTGAGAGGCTAAATATTCCCTGATATCCTTTTTGGTTTGATAAAAATTGGTCCACTTCAATAAGTTCATTAATAATGTCGTTTTTCTCACCAAGTTTTGCAACTATTCCAAGTGCTGGTAATTCAAATTGTGTCCCATATTTGTAGCCTCGGTTTCGCAAATCTTCATATAAATTTATTACATCATGTGCATTCCCATCTGTAAGTGCAAGAACATGGCTTAGAGCTTGTACAGCGTTACTTTTGCCAAATTTCTCTTTACATTCCTCGTAATGTTTTTCGATTTCTTCGTTAAGTAATTTGGTTGATTTTTCTGATAATGATAATAATAAGGAAAATACACTATCTTCGTTAGATGTTAAAAATGGGTGGTTGGCCCTCATATCTGTATAGATTTCTTTGGCTCTTGTGGTGATTTGTTCATAATCTGTTGTATATTCGGTCATTATCATAGCTCCTAGAGCCAAATATTCTGAACCTGAAAACTCCGCTTTTAATTCAGAGTATAATTTTATAGTTTGTTCTAGTTTTTGTTCGGGATTATCAGAAATAGAAAGCATACAAATAAAAATAGTGTGCGAATAGCCTCTAAAATTCATGGATAAACCAAATGTATTTTTGGTAGCATTTTTTAATAAATTTTTACAATCTTCTAGCTTTTGGGGGTCGGCAAGTTGACCTTTATCAGCAAATATCATAGCACAAATATGATAAATCTGATGGTCTGTAAATATAAAGATTTTTTTTAGGATATCCCTATTTTCTATAAACAATTCACATATTTGCTGGTTTTTCATAACGCACCTCCTGCCCTTAGTTTATCACAATTACTCAAAAATAACCTGTAATTTTCATATATTCAAAAATTATCCAAAATTTGTTATTAAACTTGCATTTTTTATATATCGTCCTGTATACTTATATAAGGAAAGAAAAATTTTTTTATGAAAGAGGGCATAACATATGCAAAAAATCGCTACTGTAGAAGGTACAAAAAACATTATTAATAAATACCCTTTTGCTTTTCAAAAGAAATTCGGACAAAATTTTTTGGTTGAACCAAGTATTTTGGACAAAATTATTTCGTCTGCAAATATAACAAAAGAAGATTGCGTCTTGGAGATTGGTCCAGGAATTGGCAGTGTTACACAACCTCTTCTTGAGAAGGCTGGAAAAGTTGTGGCTATCGAGATAGATAATCAGCTAATCCCAATTTTGAATGAGCAATTTGGACACAACGAACATTTTAAATTAATCCATAAAGATGTACTTAAAGTAGATTTACAACAGCTTCTTGATGAGGAAGCTTGTGGAATGAAAATTAAAGTTGTAGCCAATCTTCCATATTATATTACTACACCAATTATTATGTTACTATTAGAAAGTAGGCTTCCATTGGAGAGCATTACAGTTATGGTGCAAAAAGAAGTTGCTGATAGATTAAATGCACCTGCTGGCAACAAACAATATGGGGCAATTACTGCTTCTATGAATTATTATTGCACATCAAAACTTGTTACAAACGTACCAAGACAATGTTTTATGCCAAGTCCAAACGTTAGTTCTGCTGTAATTCAACTTAATTTGCACAAAACTCCTCCAGTTGATGTTGGAAATGAGGAGCAGTTTTTTAAGATTATAAAGGGAGCATTTGCTCAACGCAGAAAAACTCTTTTAAATACACTAACTTCTACTTCTGATTTTGGAATAAGTAAAGACCAACTAAGGGACGTTTTGGAAGAAACAGGCATTGGGGCATCAACTCGTGGCGAAACTTTAGGAATTTATGAATTTGCAAAATTATCTGATGCCATTGATACTAAACGAATATAACTTTTACAAACAGCCTCGTACCAAATTTGGGGCTGTTGTTTTTTGTTCTAGGCGTTTTCAAATTTTCATATATATATAATATTAAGCAAGTACAAGAAAAGGAGATAATACAATGAATGTAAATAGTTTTATAACGTTAGATGAGAACACAAAAGGCTATTCAAGAGGCAACCACTCACCAACAGGTCACGTTACAATTAAAATGCCAGGGCGTATAAATTTGTATATCGAAGGGCTTCGTGATTTGGAACATAACCAAGAATACATATGCTATATTATGAGCAAAAATCAAAATAAAGCTGTGCGTCTTGGAAAAGTTACTCCTTCTACAAAACAAACAAATTGGAAAGTTGACTTTAAAAACATTGAGGGCAAAGGGCTAGAAGGACGTAATATTGACTGTTTTGCTATTGTTATCGAAGGAGCAAGTGCAGGAAGTTCACAAATAATTTTAATTGGGTATACAAATTCAGATAAATATTCAATTACACCTCTATTAGATAAAGCTATGCCTAAGAAAAAAAGTGAAGCTCAATCTCATAAACCTGTAAAAAAACCAGAACCAATAGCTACAAAACCTATCGAGAAGCCAACACCTGTAAAGCCTGTGGAAAAACCTCAAGCTACAAAGCCTATTGAGCCACAAAAACCAGTAGTTTCTGAGCCTCCTCGCAAAAAAATCCATGAACTTGTTGCCGAGAAGCAAAATAAGTTTAAAGAAGAGGGTAAGACTGAAGTTAAAGAAGAAATTAAGGAAGAATTAAAATCTGAAGCCAAAGACTCTGTTAAAGATACTATCCAAAATATTAAAGATAAAATTATTAAACCTGTAACTTTGCCTGAACTTAGTGAAGAATTTCCACTTCCAAACTTTGATGAGAACCCAGAACCTGTTATTATCCCTGAATTTGAAGAAGAAGTTCCACCAATGCCAAGTTTTGATGATGAACCTATAGATTTTCCTGAATTAGGAGGAGGGCTACCTCTTCCTAATAAGCCTGTAACTTTACCTGAACTTGAACAAGAAATCGCTGTTGCTGAGCTTAATGAGCCTGTAACTTTGCCTGAACTTGAACAAGAAACTGCTGTTGCTGAGCTTAATGAGCCTGTAACTTTGCCTGAACTTGAGCAAGAAACTGCTGTTGCTGATGCTAATGAGCCTATGACTTTGCCTGAACTCGAACAAGAAACTGCTGTTGCTGAGCTTAATGAGCCTGTAACTTTGCCTGAACTCGAACAAGAAACTGCTGTTGCTGATGCTAATGAGCCTGTAACTTTTGCTGAACTCGAGCAAGAAACTGCCGTTGCTGATACTAATGAGCCTGTAACTTTACCTGAACTCGAGCAAGAAACTGCTGTTGCTGATGCTAATGAACCTATAACTTTTGCTGAATTAGAACAAGAAACTGCTGTTGCTGATGCTAATGAGCCTGTAACTTTGCCTGAACTTGAGCAAGAAACTGCTGTTGCTGATGCTAATGAGCCTGTAACTTTTGCTGAATTAGAACAAGAAACTGCCGTTGCTGATGCTAATGAACCTATAACTTTTGCTGAATTAGAACAAACTGTACCTACGTTTTTTAATTCAAATAGACCACCATCAACTTCACAAGTAGGAGGAAGACCAAATAGCAATAACCCTACTGCCTTCCCTGAACTTGGTGGGTTGCCTTTACCTGATTTAAGTAATAACCCTACTGCTTTCCCTGAACTCAAAATTCTCCTGGAACTTTCCTCCATATGATGTGGGATTGCCATGCAGTTGCACAGTTCTGGGCTGATGTCGCGTCCACTTTATCTGATTTGGTATCAGTGTCAGTCCCAGCCTCAGTTCCAG
>MDSP01000022.1_pt1 | contig 37924 bp, 28 predicted proteins | sample 1005811 | NCBI WGS metagenome assembly MDSP01 (sample SAMN05526596, study PRJNA338239) | gut metagenome | isolation source: stomach gut content | host: Naso elegans | place: Saudi Arabia: Red Sea | collected 2011-04
ATATGGTTTACAATATGTACAACAACTGTGTGCTGGCTGTTTCTTGGCACAATGAATCCTGACACTAAAAACTGCACTTTGCTGCTGGACTGTTGGACTACACGTGTCCAGTGGCACATGGTGTCTTTGCTCTTTTTTGCTCTTTATCTGTAAAGCGACTAGCTGATCCCTTTAATGATTTCTTTTGGGTGCAACCAGTGCATATTCTTCTGTATTACAAGAAGGATAGTTCCGGTCTTTGATTCTGACTGGCTAATGAGATCTTCAAGTGTAGCACCACCTGGTTGATTCATTTTATCTTTTCTGTGCCCCGTCCCCTCTCCACCCTTGGCTGCCTGTGTCTTACTGAAGCTTGCTGAGCTCTCCGGCAGAAACCTGAGCCCCCTGACAAAAGGGAAAAGAGATACAGAGAGGGGCATCCACCAATTATTGACATGCTACACATTAACACTTAACACTGTAAATTCTGGTGTGGTGGTATTCAGCTGCTGCCACTGGGCCACTGAAGATGGATTTGACTCATAGCATGAAGTCCTGGAACACTGGTGGCCGTTTGTTTGTCTTCTCCGCAGGTCAAGTTTATTGTATCACAGTTGCCATGGCGTGTTTCCATCCTGCTGTGATGACACGCACAACAATATACAATGAGTAATTACATGCTATGCAAGTTAGCTTTGCTGTCAAGAAGAGATCTGTCAGCCTCGTCCTCACTTCCATCCGGCCCGACCTTCCTGCACAGCCGACACTTCCAGCCTTTCCTTCCTCAGCGTTATCGCTCCTCTGCACGATCGCTGGAGGAGCGAACGCACAAAATCTCCTGCAATTATGTCATTCTCCCTGCACATACACACTCAAACCCATATCTTGTTGCTTTCAGTGCAGTGCCCCGTGTGTGTTTGTGTGTTTGTTTGTTGCAGTGAATGTTAGCGTTCAGCAGAATTCACTGGAGCCGTGCAGCAAGGCCCAGATGATGTGTGTGGCAGCGAGCCGAGAGGAGCGCCGGACTGGAGAGAGTTGGCCTTCAACCGTAATGATGCAGCTGCTCTCTCTTCCTCTCTCTCTCTGCCATTCTTTGTCTGTGCGCGCGTGTGTGTGTGTGTCCCTGTCTTAGCTCCTCTCTCTCTACTGTTTGTGTGTTTCCAAAAGCAAGTGTTACCTGTCTTTCCTGCTGCCGTCTTAGCAGGATGGTAAAAAGAGCTAAAAATAGACACAGGTGTCTCCTAAAAGCCCTGAAGTATCAGGATTCAAATAGTTTGTTTGGTTAACTTTTGTTGGCAGTGATTATCTATAATAATTATTGTAACTGTCAAACTGCAAAGCTGATTTCCACTCCCACAGTCAATGTTCTTCAGTGCCAGGGCAGCCATTTGACCATTACATGATCATTTACTCTAGTGATAGTTGTGATAGAGTTGTGGAAGGCATCACAGAAGCTATAAATAAACATGGGTATCAAATTTTATTAATTAATACAAATAATGATACTGATAAAGAAGTTGAATATTTAGATTTATTTAAAAGAAATAGAGTTGATGGTATTATTTTACTTGCCACAATGCTCACACCCAAACATCAAAAAGTTTTAAAGGGTATGTCTATTCCCGTGATTATTTTGGGACAAGAATTTAGAGGTTATAATTGTGTTTATCATGATGATTTTGGTGCTGCCAATGCTCTAACTAGCTTAATGATAGAAAAAGGAGCAAAAAACATTGGCTATATTGGCGTTACTACTGAAGATAAATCAGCAGGAAAAGCACGTCAAGAAGGATTTTTAAAAGCAATATCTGATAACGGCTTATCTATTTGTGAAACCAATATGAAAACTACAAATTTTAATTTACAATCTGGTTATCAACAAATGAAATCCATCATAAAAAGTGGGACAGGAATTGATGGGATATTTTGTGCTACAGATACTTTAGCTATTGGGGCTTTAAAATACTTGCTAGAAGTTGGTATAAAAGTTCCTGATGAAATTATGATAACTTCAATTGGGGATAGCAAAATGGGAGAACTGGTACAAGTTCCACTAACAACTGCTCATTTACACTACAAAACTAGTGGACATCAAGCAGGAGAAATGTTTCTTAACTTGTTGAAATATAACGAAAAAGCAACAAAAACTATCAAACTTGATTATGAGTTAATAATCCGAAAAAGCACTAAGGTTTAATTTTATTGATATCGTGAAACCATATGAAACCAATAATTTAATCTTTACAAAATATATGTGATTTATAAATTCTACTTTATCTTATTATGAAACCGTATGAAACTTATAACATAGGATTAAAAATGCTAGTAGTTTTGTCAATAGAAAGTCAGACCTTTATAAAGTACAATATAACTATGAATGAAATCGATTTCACATTGAGAAGGTAAATTAATGAGGAGGGTTACACGTATGAATTATAATAAGAGTGCTAAAGAAATAGTTCAATTTATAGGTGGAAAAGACAATGTAGTTAGTGCTGCCCATTGTGCCACAAGGCTTAGGCTAGTGTTAGCTGATAGTTCTAAAGTGGAGTTAAAAAGTATTGAAGATGTTGAGGGAGTTAAGGGAATTTTTGAAAGTGCTGGTCAAGTCCAGATTATATTCGGGACTGGTGTAGTTAATAAAGTATATGAACAATTTTTGATAGAAACAGGTATTGAAGGGGCTTCAAAGTCTGATATTAAACAGGTTAGTGCTTCAAAATTACCATGGTATAAACAAGCAATAAAAGCTCTTGGTGATATCTTTGTTCCAATTATTCCAGCAATTGTTGCATCAGGATTAATTATGGGACTTCTGGGAGGGCTTAGTAATTTAAACCCAGAACTTGCTAATAATGATATGTTTATGATTTTATCATTATTTAGTAATGCGGCATTTGTATTTCTACCAATCTTAATCGCACAAAGTACTGCGAAAACTTTTGGTGGAAATCAATATTTAGGGTCTGTAATTGGTATGATTATGATACACCCAGATTTAATGAATGCTTGGGCCGTTGCGTCAGCTGAAACCATTCCCACAGCTAGTGTTTGGTTTGGAATGTATAATATCGATCTTGTTGGGTATCAAGGTCATGTAATTCCAATAGTTATATCAGTTTGGTTCATGAGTATGTTAGAAAAGAAACTTCATGAAATAGTTCCAGAAATGTTAGATTTATTTGTAACTCCACTTACAACAGTAGTTGTTACTGGATATGTAGCATTAACAATTATTGGGCCAGTTTTTGTTACTCTTGAAAATGGAATTTTATCATTTATGACTGCTTTACTTGCTATACCTTTTGGTATAGGAGCTATGTTATGTGGAGCAATTTATGCGCCTACTGTAGTTGGTGGAATTCATCATATGTACAATGCATTAGAAGCTGGAATGTTAAGCGCAACAGGCTTTAATACTTGGATGCCAATTGCAACAGCAGCAAACGTTGCTCAAGGTGGTGCAGCCCTTGCATTTGCAATGAAAACTACAAACCAAAAGCATAAGGCATTGGCAGTTCCAGCTTCATTATCAGCATTTTTAGGAATTACAGAGCCAGCTATTTTTGGAGTAAATTTAAGATTTATAAAACCATTTATTGCAGGCTGTATTGGTGGAGCTGCTGGAGCTTTAACATCTGGTCTACTTAATGTTTCTGCAACTGCATATGGGATTACTGGATTATTCGGAATACTAATTGCAAATAATATATTCCACTATATTATCGTAATGGCTGTATCTTTTGCCGTTGCATACGTTACAACAATAATACTATATAAAGAAGAAACTGAAAACTAAATTTTGGTTTCAGTTAGAAAGGAGGAAGTTTATATGAAAAATTGGCGACAACACTTGCATTTAGAGCCTCCAACGGGGTTTCTAAATGACCCTAATGGGCTTTGTTATTTTGATGGGAAGTACCATATATATTTTCAGTATTGTAAGGATAATGCAGAGGGTAAATCTCCAAAAAGTTGGGGGTATTATACTACAACTAATTGGCAAGACTATCAGTTTGAAGGAGAAGCAATTTTGCCTGATATAGACGAGGATAGACATGGTGCATACTCTGGAACTTCATTTATAGAAAGAGATACACAATATATTTTTTATACTGGAAATGTTAAAGAGGAAGGAAACTTTGATTATATAACAGCTGGAAGACAATCAAACACTATTTTAGTTACATCTAAAGATGGTAAAAATATCTCAGATAAAATTATAGTTTTAAACAATTCAAATTATCCAAAAAATTTATCCTGCCATATAAGAGACCCTAAAGTATTTAAGTTGGAGGATACATATTATATGATTTTGGGGGCTAGGACTCATGATGATAAAGGGTGTATTTTATTTTATAAATCATATAATTTGTTAGAATGGGAGTTTGTTTCAGAAACAACTAAAGAAAATATGGGATATATGTGGGAATGCCCAGATTGGATTACTATTGAAGGTCAAAATTATTTAAGTATTTCTCCACAAGGTCTTAAAAGCTCTGAATTTCAGTATCAAAATGTATATCAATCTGGATATATGAAAGCAAGTAACGAAATTTCCAATTTAAATTTAGAAACATTTGTGGAATGGGATATGGGATTTGATTTTTATGCTCCCCAAACTTTTGTAGATAAAGATGGCAGAACTATATTAATTGGGTGGTTTGGCCTGCCAGATATTGAATATGAAAATTTGACAACTCAACAAGGTTATCAGCATTGTTTAACCCTACCTCGAGTAATTCAAAAAGATTTTGATGGAAAATTATATCAAATCCCACATGAAATCATTGAAACCAACCGTCAAACACCATTTGAACTTACCGAATTACCAACAAAATTGCCAACCCCTTTTGAAATTGTAGGGTATTCAAAAGAGGATTTCTCAATTATACTAGATAATAAATTAGAAATATCTTATACTAAAGGTGAACTTAAGCTGGAATTTTATGATAAAACTTATGGTGGTGGTAGAGATATTAGGCGTGCGAAAATTAATAGTTGCAAAAATATTCGTGTAATTGTGGATAGTTCAAGTATAGAGATTTTTGTAAATAACGGAGAAATTGCTATGTCTTCAAGATTTTATCCAGATAAATTTATAAGTATTTCGTCAAAAAATATCCATGGCCAAGTTTATACTTTAAGTCCATTTAACATCTCAAAAAGTTTGGATTGATTAGGAGGAGTTTTTATGATAATAGCATTAGGAGAAATTCTGATAGACTATACTCAAAAAGGATTATCAGAAAAGGGTATGTTGTTGTTTGAACAAAATGCTGGTGGTGCGCCTGCTAATGTACTTGCAGCTCTTTCAAAATTTGGGCTAGATACTGCATTTATAGGAAAAGTTGGTGATGATATGCAAGGGCATTTTTTGAAAAAAACTTTGGACGATGCAAATATTAATACTCAAAATTTGATTATAGATAAAAATTATTTTACTACGTTGGCATTTGTATCATTAAGTGAAAGTGGTGAAAGAAGTTTTGCATTTTCCAGAAAATTTAGTGCTGATATAAATTTAAACACCGATGAATTAGACCATGATTTAATTAAACAATCCAAAATATTTCACTTCGGTTCATTATCTTTAACTCATAATAGCTCAAACGAAGCTACTTATACAGCTATAAAGCTTGCAAAATCTGCTGGTGCAATAATTTCATATGACCCAAATTATCGAGCTGGATTGTGGGATAGTGTGGAACTTGCAAAATCTAAGATGAAAGAGCCTCTCAAATATGTTGATATAATCAAAATTTCTGATGAGGAATGCGAACTTTTAACTGGAGAGTCGGACGTTAATAAAGCTTGTTTAAAATTGCTTGACGAAGGTATAAGCATTGTAATTGTAACGCTTGGAGCTGATGGGGCAATTATTGGATTTAACAATGAAATCATAAAAATTACAGGGTGTCAAAGTGAAAAAGTAGTAGATACAACAGGTGCAGGGGACTCGTTTGTAGGTGGATTTTTATACAGTTTGTATACTAGTCAAAAATCAATACCTAGTTTAACTATTGAGGATTTAAAAATGTTTGCTAGATTTGCAAATGCAACTGCTAGTTTATGCATTGAGGAATTTGGAGCAATTAAAGCTATGCCAACGCTTGAAAAAGTTCGATCAAGATTATAAATTTAAAAGGTATTTTATAAGGAGGACGCTATATGTTTTTTAGAAAAAAAGGTGGAAACGTGGTATCAGTTGCTAATGGAAAAGCTGTAGATTTGAGTACAGTAAGTGACCCAGCATTTGCAAGTAAGGCTATGGGTGAGGGGGTTGCAATTATTCCTTCAGATGGTAAAGTTGTAGCTCCGATAAATGGTGAAATCACTATGATTTTCCCAACTAATCATGCTTTTGGAATTAAGGGTAAAGATGGAGTTGAATTTTTAATTCATATTGGAATTGATACAGTAAATTTGAACGGAAATGGATTTAGTGCTATAGCATCAGCTGGCCAAAAAGTCAAGGCTGGAGATAGTATAATTGACGTTGATTTGGGAATTTTATCAAGCAATAATGTTGACTCAACTATCATGTTTATTGTGACTGATGATAATGGAAAAGCTATTAAAACTACTGTAAATCAAGAGGTTGTAGCTGGTCAAACTGAAGTGATTTCATATTAATTAAGAGGGTTAGCGCCCTCTTTTTGCTTACAAAAAATAATTGTTTTAAAGGAAGAAACTCCTACAAAAAAGCACAATCCGATAATTTGGTAGGTGCTTTTTTATTGAAATATTTTTTAAAGATATTCTATGATTTTTTGATAATGATAAATTTTACGAAAATATCTCAAATTTTGACAAAAACATAAGTTCATTTTGTATGTTTAAGGAATAAAATTCTTGTCCATACTTTTGAATAGATTAGACATTTGGTGAATAAACTGTAGAGTCATGAACTTTATTTTACTTATAAATAGAAATTTTTAGAAAAAAGATGAATGGTAGGATTTATATGAAAAAAATTGTATACTTCAAATATAAAATATAATATAATAAGTAAATAGAAACTATTATTATGTATCAAAATTATGAGGGTGAAAAGATGAGAAAAAAAGGATTTTTACAAGGATTAGGAACAGGTTTTATTACATCAGTAGTAATTATATTTGGAACAACCGCATTTATTGGCAAAGATGATTATATTGAAACAAAACTTGATTTAATTGAATATACTATTGATAAATACTACGTTGGTGAACTTGATAAAGATGAGATGGAACAAGGTATTTATAGAGGTTTTGTGGCTGGAGTTGGCGACCCCTACACTGCATATTATTCCCCTCAAGAATTTAGCGCACTTATGGAGCAAACTAGTGGGATTTATGCTGGAATTGGTGTGCAAATGACAGTTGATAGTTTTGATAATTCGATTACTGTTGTTGATGTATTTGCAGGTTCCCCAGCTGAAGCTGCTGGGATTTTAATTGGCGATAGAATTGTAGGAGCTGATGGAGTGCCTCTTACTGGAAGCGATTTTGATTTAGCTCCTACTCTTATAAAAGGAAAAGAAGGGACAAACGTTATTGTAAGCATTTATAGACCGACTGATAATGAAACTTACGAACTAGATATTACTCGTCAAAATGTAGTTTATCCATCGGTTGAATTTGATATGCTAGAAAATAATATTGGTTATATTGAGCTTCGTCAGTTTGAGGAGTTAACTCATGAGCAATTTAAAAACGCACTTACAGAGCTTGAATTTTTGGGTGCAAGAGGAATTGTCTTAGATTTACGAGATAATACAGGTGGTTTACTTAATGTTACAGAAAAAATTGTAGATGAACTTATTCCTGAAGGCATCATAGTATCAACTAAGGATAATTCGGGCAAAATTGATGAAACTTGGGCAGATGATATATACTCAGATATTCCTTTGGTAGTTTTGGTTAATGAACAAAGTGCTAGTGCCTCAGAAGTTTTATCTGGTGCATTACAAGACCATGGAAGAGCTGAATTAGTAGGAACTCGTACTTTTGGAAAAGGTATTGTGCAAACAATTTTACCTCTAACAGATGGTTCAGCCCTTAAAATTACTACTTCAGAATATTACACGCCAAGTGGAGTTTGCATTCAAGGAACAGGGATTGAGCCTGACCATTATATTGATTTACCTATTCAACTTAAACTTCAGTCTAATTTAAGCTATGAAGACGATTTACAGTTACAAAAAGCGATTGAAGTTTTGGAAACACAACTTGAGCAATAAAAATTTGGCAACATAAAGGGGGAGAAAGCTACGCTAGTACATGATTTTATAATAAGTATTTTTCATAATTTATATCTAACTGTGTTTGACCCAATATTTCTAATTATTTCGATACTTATTGTTTATATGTACAAAAGAGAAAACGACAAATGGGAAATTGTAGGCGTAAAAGATGTGGTTCGTGGAACAATTTTAGGTGTGGTACTAAGTAGTTTGATGAGAGCTTTCGGAATTACTATAGAAATTACTCTTGGTATGATGATGCTCATTCCCTTTACGATGCTCCTTGTTAGCATTAATCCCAAATGGGGCTGTTTTGCCTACGTTATCCCATTTACGTTCGTTATTGGTGAAGTTTTAAAAATTTTTGGACATGATTTTGAAATATTCCAAATGCCATACGAAAAATTTATTATTTTTATAGGATTTTTACACCTAGTAGAAGGTATTCTAGTAATAAGATGTGGCGATGAATTGGTTCGAGATATTCCAGTTTTTCATAACAATAAAATTATTAGAGGTCAACTTTTAAAAAAATTTTGGCCAGTCCCTCTTATTATTTTTGTAGGAAACGATGGAATAAATCCAACATTTATTCCTCTATATGCAATTCTTGGTTATATGGACGTTGTAAAATATGGAACTCCAAAAATGAAGGCTCAATCTATGGGTAGCGTTATTATGGTGTATGGAATGGCTATAATATTTTTGGGAGAACTTGTGTATGGAGGGTTTGTCCCTGTTTTTATTGGTTTGCTACTAATGCCTATTGGACATGAGTTTATGTTTTTAATTAATTATATTCCTGAGAAAAAACCAGTTGTTAAAAGTGTTAAAAAAGCTTCTATAGAAATATAGGGGCTTTTTATTGACACTGATTAACAATTTACGATATAATTATTAAAAACTAGGAGGCAATTATGGACTTAAAAGAAGTTTTAAAAAACCGAGTTAATGCTACAGATGGAAAGGAAAAAGTAGTTGAATTTTTGCAAAGTCAACGTGTGATGTACATATCTGTTAATGGGTCACCATTTCCTATTTTAGATGTAGTTGAGTATAAATATTTGAATGAAGAGCAAATTATTATTGTTTCTCCAAAATCAACACTTTTTGCAACATTAGAAGATGGAACTCAATTTTCTGGATTATTAAACGTGGGTATTGGAAAAATGGGGGCAAGCGTATCAGGGCATTTTTCTTGTACTCAACTTCAAAAAGATAATTCTACAATTATTGAGCTTGCTAAAGATAACATGATGATGAAAAAAATGATTGGAATTGGAGCAAAATTTTTTAGTTTAAATATAATTGATGCAATTGCAACTTTAAATCCGTTTGAAATGTTCTCACTTGATAGCAATCTAAACACTTCATTTGCACAAGTTACACCAACGGGTCAACAACGTTTTGAGAATAGTCGTTATGTCCTTATGAATTATTTAGATAGAGATGTAATCTTAAATATCATTCAAGAAGATGGCGTTTATTATGCATTAACAAAAGCAACTTCTAACAAAATTTCTCACATCAAAGAAGGTGGAGAATGCATGATTTTTGATGGTAAGAACAATCATTTTACAACTAAAATTAATATTTTAGATGATAAAGTTGACGAAATTTTTCAAAAACTTGAAGATACTAACAATTCTTACTTCAAAACTAAAGATAATTTAGTAGTTATATCTTTTGAAAAATAAAAAATAGAACTATAAGTAAAATTTATTTATAGTTCTATTTTTGTGTTAAATTTTAAAAATCAAATTAATGCTCGTGGCTACCAAGATGGTCAATACAATATTCCTTGTTACAAGTTGAGCAATATCTAAACTCTAGTTCTGGGTCATCTAGTTCAGTTTTTCCACAAGTAGAACATTTGTGAAATGCTACTTTTATTGGGGGAGCTGAGCCTTTTGGCACATTTTTGCGTGCTTCTTTGTATGCTTTTTGTGCTGGGGCTGCTTTAATTTTCATTCGCTGACCTTTGATTGCTGGTATTCCAAAGAAAATAATGTATCCAGTAAGTGAGGCTGCAATTAATAAGAAGCTAGTTATTCCTCCATGCCAAATCTCCACCCCAAATAATAGAAAATAAAACACTACTAAATATTTTGCCTTTACAGGAATTATGAAGTATAGATAAAAAGTAGCCTCAGGTACTAGTGTTGCAAATGATAAAAATAACGATTGATTTATATATGTGGCAATATTTCCTCTTATCCCTAATAATGCACATACGATTATAGTTGCTAGCACGCTAATAAAATAGTAGAAGTTAAAATTAAACGTCCCCCACCATCTTTCCAATTGCGAACCTATTGAATAGTAGATAAAAACCATAATTATAAACCAAAATGTACTTGTTGAACTTGGTATAAAAATAAAAGTTATTAGTCTCCAAAACTCTCCAGCCATAATATGATCCCAACTAAACATAAAATCCGTGCGTACATATGGATTTAGAAGCGTTAAGATAAAAGCCACTCCTTGGCCAAACAATAAATAAAACATTAGGTTAGGAATTGCAAATTTGCCAAACTTCCTCTCCAGTTTATTTAAAAATTCCATACAAGTTAAACCTCCTCAATTAAGTTTGTTAAAATAAAAGTACTATAAGTATAGCATAGACAAAAACTAAAAGAAAGAAACAATTAGTTGTCATATTAATAACAATTTGGTACAATTTATATAGAAATTGGGTTAATAGCTAACAAATTTGTTAAACTATTTTATTACCTTTCGTTAGGAATTATGAAAAATTTTTTAGGACAGGAGTTTTACTATGAAAAAAAGAGTGCGTAAAATCGGAATTGTTGGGGGAAATTTAACATCTGCCCTTCTTTGCATAGAAGCAAGAAAACGTGAAATTGAGGTAGTTTTGCTTGATAAAGACCTAAATACTTTGGCAAGTCCTTATGCAAATGGACACATTGTAGCTGAGATAAACTCAGTAAATATCAATCGTTTAGCCTTAAGAACAGATACCATTATAATAACAACTCCAGTGATTTGGCAACTAGCTGATGAAATAAATACAGGAATTGAAATATATCCATCACAAGAAACTATTAAATTTATTTCTAATAGAATTGAGCAAGTTAAGTTGGCAAATGAGCTAAACATTCCAACTCCTGCTCATTTTTATGGAGATAATTTGGAAGAAATTGAATTTACAATTCAACAAATGGAGCTTCCATTTAAATACCATCAGCTTTGTAAAGGTCGCTATGAAAGTTGTACTGTTCAGTATCCAGCTGATGAAATTGAATTTGACAATATGTTAGATGGGGATAGCTCTGAATATTTACTAGAAGATGTTAAACAATATAAGCAACTTTTTACAGTGAGTGCCATCAAAAATCCTCAAGGAAAAATTGTAATTTACCCTATTAGTGAAGAAGGGGATATCGTTCATTCAATGGAAAGTTTTATTTCAACGCCTGCAAATACTACAAAAGTTAACCAGAAAAAAATTATTGGTTATGTTAAAAAAATACTAAAGGCTACAAATGCAGTTGGACTATATTCGTTTAAATTTGGATTAACAGAAGATAAGAAATTGGAATGGTTATATTTTACACCAGGAGTTAATGTTGGAGATGTTCACACAAATCACTATATGGAAATGTCTGTATATGAACAATTTTTGAATATGATTGAAGGAATTAACATTATTGATGTTGATTTGCTATGTCCAAACCGTGTTCATATTGCTCAAGAAGGTGACGATACTTCACATTTTCAATTGCCATACCATCTTTACAAAATGGACAGGCACAATGCTGCAACTATTCATCTTTATGTGCTTCCTGAAAAACCAACCGATACTAACTAAAAAAAATATTCTTAAAAATTATAATAAAGCTGGCAACGTTATGAAGAATTTCGTTGCCAGCCATTTTTTTCAAGAGCCTGAATGATTTTTAGTTCATCTTTAAAATTAAATAAAGGTGAAGTTGGATTACGATATCCCTTTTGACCTTTGAGCAAATATGAAGCTAAGTTATATGCTTGTGCTGCCCTAAGTGCTGTAGGGTATAGCCCCAAGTAAATTTGCTTAGATTTATATCCTATTGATGCCCTAAATCCACTCGGGTGAGGCGTTACACCTTTATAAGATGTTTGGTTATTATTTTGGTGAGGCATAAATTTGGGCGATAATTCAACCTGATGATATAAAGCATCATACTCTTTTTTTGTTAAATAAGGAATATTATTTTCTTTAGCCTTAGTTTCAACTCCTTTCTCCTTCAAAAAAATCAGAGCTTTATTATATGCAATAGCAGCTTGAATTTCTGATTCATATGTTCCAACAACAACTGTATTTGGCATAGAAATCGTTGTACGATAATATGTTTTCTCATCTTTTTGAAGAGTGCTTACCCCAAAATAATTTTTAATAATCTTTAAGTTATCTTTTCTAAAATCATAAATATTTCCATTTATAAAAAAGTAATCTTTATTAACTTTACTAGAGGGAATAATTCCTAATCTGTTTAAAATGCTAAGCTGTGTAAATTTATGTTGAGTATAAAAAAGTTGATTGCGCTGATAAATTTTGTGCGTTGAAAAAAAGAATAAATGTATCATATCAAACAACAATTCCACTTCATTATTAATAAAGTAACTAAAATGATTATCTCTAACATAAATCGGATTATTAAAATATGTCCCATTATCTCTAAAATTAATTAAAATTACAACCTTATTAAAAGGAAGGGCTTCACAATTAGTTTTTTCTAAATTAATATTAGAGTGCGTAATTTGGTATGCCTCCTGCGCTGCCTGAGTGGCCTCATCTTTTGAATTAAAGCTCCCCAGATAAAATCTTTTTTTGTTAAATGTAAAATACGTTTTATATTTGGGAGTTTCCGAATTACCAATTTCATAAACATAGCTCATAAATTAATCATCTCCTAAGTTTTATATAGGATAAATTTTTACAAATAAGAAAAAGTTTCTTAATAATCTTAGTTGTTTCTTACTATTTTATATTAGTTTGGTAGCAAAAAACAAGTCTAAACTTAAAATATAATAATTATCTATTGACTATTACTAGTTTTAATGTTAATATGAATAAAATGTATTTGTTTTATAGTCAAAATATTAAATTTTAAAATTAATCAGGAGGTTTTCAAAAATGAAAGTAGTTGTAATTGGTTGTACTCATGCTGGAACTGCAGCAATCGTAAATATTAAAGGTATTCATGAAAACGCAGAAATCACAGTATATGAAAGAAATAATAATATCTCATTTTTATCATGTGGAATTGCATTAAACGTAGCCCAAGTTGTAAAAGATGCTCAAACTTTATTTTATAGTTCTCCAAACCACCTTCAAGAACTTGGAGTTAACACAAAAATGGAACACGAGGTACAGGCTGTTGACATTGCAAACAAAAAAGTTACAGTAAAAGATTTAAATTCTGGTGAAATATTTGATGATAGTTATGATAAATTAATTGTAACTTTAGGTTCATGGCCAATTACACCTCCTATTGCAGGAATTGACCTTGGAAACATTATTCTTTCAAAAAATTATAGCCACTCACAAGCAATCATTGAAAAAGCTAAAGATGCAAAAAATGTAGTTGTAATCGGAGCTGGATACATTGGAGTTGAATTAGCTGAAGCATTTGAAATGCTTGGAAAAAATACAACATTAATTGATGCTGAACCTCGTATCATGAATAAATATTTAGACCAGACTTATACTGATATTGCAGAAAAAGCCTTTACAGATCACGGTGTAACTTTAGCTTTAGGTCACAAAGTAACTTCTTTTGAAGGAACTGATGGAAATGTTACTAAAGTTAAAACTGATAAAGGTGAATTTGAAACGGACTTAGTAATTTTATGCATCGGATTTAGACCTAACACAGATTTATTAAAAGGTCAATTAGATATGTTACCAAACGGAGCAATTGTAATTGATGAATATATGCAAACTAGCGTAAAAGACGTATTTGCAGCTGGAGATTGTTGTATGGTAAGATTTAACCCAGCAGAAGATAACCGTTATATTCCTCTTGCAACAAATGCTGTAAGAATGGGAACTTTAATTGCCAAAAACTTAGTTGAACCTAAATTAAAATACATGGGAACTCAAGGAACTTCTGGTATTAAAATTTATGATCACAACATCGCATCAACTGGTTTGACTGAGCAAGTTGCAAAAGCTACAACTTCTTATGATGTAGCCAGCGTAACGATTACAGACGCTCATCGTGCAGAATTTATGCCAACTTTTGAAGAGGTAACACTTACATTAGTATACGATAAAACTACTCATGTAATTTTAGGTGGACAAATTACAAGTTTGGCAGAAGTAACTCAACACATGAACACTCTTTCAGTTGCAATCCAAAACAAAATGACAGTTGAAGAGCTTGCAATGACAGACTTCTTCTTCCAACCTCACTATAATAAACCATGGGGATTATTAAATACTGTAGCTTTAGAAGTATTAAAATAATAAAATTTATAGACTATAAACAAAAGTTTATAGTCTTTTTTTGTGCATAGAAAAAATCTAATTATCCTATGAGAGATATAGGATATATTTTTTAACAAAATAACAAAAATTCATTTCGATAATCAAAATAAGTAAAAATTGCTCCTAATTTTATCAGTAATACCAAAAGAAACGGGACAAACTATAGTTTTAATTTGAAATATTTTGTTAAATGCAATTTTTTGTTACAAATAATTAAAACCAAAATTTATTTACAATCATATATATATATAATATAATAACAATTACTTTGAATTAACTAGGATTGTATTATAGAAAGTAGGCTAAATAATGGAAACTATTTTAAGAAAAATGATTGTCCCAGAAGAATTAAAAACATTATTAGAAAATCAACAAAATATTATTATCCCAAAAAACCGTGAGCATCTTTTTGAGCTTGCCTTAGGTGATGCAAATAATAAAACTTTTACTGTAAGTTATGATATAGAAGAAATTGGCGAAGTTGTTGAGGCTGAAGTTGTTAAATGCAAAAATGGAGTAGCCGTAAACTTTATGGAAATGTATATGCGCCGTCGTGACCCAAATTGTATGGTAATTGGTGATGATAGCCCAACTGATAAACAAACGTACAAAAAAAGATTTGGGGAAAACTTTGATGGATTGAGAAAAGAAACTTTAGAATGGTTAGACCAAGGCGAATTAATTGTGATGCCATTCATGTCAGGGGGGCATGAGTATGGATATGAATCTTTGTTAATTGCTCCAAAGAATACAGGGTTCTTTGCTGCTGCACTTGCTGATTTACAAGGGCTTGTGCCACTTGATGATGTCCGTGAAGGATTTACTCCAAAAGCAATTGTATATGTTGCTCCTCCATTTAGACATACTCATTTTGACAAAAAACAAGTAGTTGTACACAACCGTTTGGACGATATTCACGAAGTTTTTGCATATAATTTATATCCAGGACCTAGTGCAAAAAAAGGAATTTATGGTGTATTACTTAATATTGGCGAAAAGGAACATTGGGTAACTCTTCATGCCTCTACTGTAAAAGTAGTAACTCCATACGAAAACGAGTTAATAATTATGCACGAAGGAGCAAGTGGTGGAGGAAAAAGTGAAATGGCTGAACAAATCCACAAAGACCAAGAGGGCCACATTAAACTCGCCAAAAATTTAATTACACATGACCAAACTTATATTCAACTCAATGCAAGTTGCGACCTAAGACCTGTAACAGATGATATGGCAATTTGTCACCCTTCTGTGCAAAATAATCGCAAATTGGTAGTTACAGACGGGGAAGAAGGTTGGTTTTTGAGAATGAACCACATCACAGAATATGGAACTGATCCACATTATGAGAGAATGTGTATCCACCCAAAAGAACCATTAATTTTCCTTAATATGCAAGGAAATCCTGATGCAACTTGTTTAATTTGGGAACATACTATTGATGAAGAAGTGGGACTCCCATGCCCAAATCCTAGAGTAATTTTGCCAAGACAATCCGTTCCAAAAATTATTAGTGAGCCTGTAGAGGTTGATATTAGAAGCTTTGGTGTACGTTCTCCAATGTGTACCAAAAATGAACCAACGTATGGAATTATTGGACTGTTCCATATTTTACCTCCAGCTTTAGCATGGCTTTGGCGACTTGTAGCACCTCGTGGTCACGCAAACCCAAGCATTTTGGATAGTGAAGGAATGAAAAGCGAAGGTGTAGGTTCATATTGGCCTTTTGCGACAGGAAAAAGAGTTGTTCAGGCAAATTTATTGTTAGACCAAATTTTAAATACTCCAAGCACAAGATATATTCTTATTCCAAATCAACACATTGGCGCATATGAGGTAGGCTTTATGTCTCAATGGATTGCACGTGAATATCTTGCAAGAAGAGGAAGTGTAAAATTTAAGCAGGAGCAATTAGTTGAGTCTAGATGTTCTTTGCTTGGGTACTCGATTGAAAACCTAAAAATTGATGGGATTAACTTACCAAAAGTTTTATTAAGAACAGATATGCAACCTGAAATCGGTAAAGTTGGATATGATAAAGGGGCAGAAATTTTGAGTGATTTCTTTAAAACTGAACTAAAAACGTATTTAACAGATGATTTACATCTACTTGGAAAAGAAATTATTGAATGTTGTTTAAATGATGGTACAATCGAAGATTATATTAAATTAATTCCAATTAGATTATAATAATCTATGATATAATAAGGGTGTGTGATGCACTCTTATTTTTTTGTGGAAGGATAAAAAAATGTTAAAACTTACAAGCGACTATGTTTTCAAAACTTTCTTATGTAAAGAAGAAAATAGAGCAATTTTAGCAAGGATTTTAGAAGTATTTTCGGGCATTAAAATTTTGCCACAAGAAATACTTATTAAAAATTCTGAAATAACAAAGGAAGATATTTCAATGGCAACAATGCATATGGATATCCTTATTCAAACTGAAAAATTTCTAATTAATCTTGAAATGCAAAACGACAAAAAGGAGGATTTAATAAATAGGTCTATGGCGTATTTGAGTTCATTATTTAAGCAAGTACGCTTTGAACCTACAAATTACAACGATTATACCCATGAAGTCCAAGTGATATTTTTTATGAATTTCAAAGATATCACATCAAATCAAGAAATAAATTATACTTTATTGCCGAGTGAAATAAGTTGTGGTAATATTAGATTTATAGAGATGAGTAAAGTTGATTTACGAACAAATAATCCTATTCAAACTGAGCAAGATGCATGGATTACATTTTTCAAAAATCCAACAAATAAATATCTTCAACAATATGCAAAAAGGAGTGAATATATTATGCAAGCACTAGAAGCTTTAGATAAATTGTCTCAAGACCCAGATATCGTTCGACAAGACGAAGCTAGACAAAGAGCTAGAGAAGCTCAACAACACTACATTGATATGATAAAACGTCAAGAAGCTCAACTCACACACCAAGATGCTCAACTAGAACAACAAAGTGCTGAACTAGAACGCCAAGGCGCTCAAATTTTGCACTTTACAAATGACAGAATATTAGGTATTCGCAACTTAATATCAAGTAACATTCCAGATGAAATAATTCTAGGGACTTTTCCTGAGTTAACACAAGAGGAACTTGATAAATTTAAAATTTAATTAATCGTTAAATAAGAGTGCATCTAAATAAGGCTATAGAAATATAGTCTTGTTTTTTGTTGGAGGATAATCTAATTTTTATAGTATGTAGAAAGTTCTAATCTATTGGAAAATTTACAGTTTTTTATATAGTTCTAATAATATAATCTAAATTACATTATGCGATTAAGGGTCAGTAATTAATATACTCATATAGTAATATGAATTTATGTATTTATATTGTAATAATCGTCTTACCATTGACGTAATAGGTATAGCTCTGTTATAATTTGGATAAAATTTTATTTAAGAAAGTGAGGCTGTTTTATGATTTATATGACTAGAAAAAATGTGCGCCAAGATACTCGCGCTACTACTTTTAACATGACTGTTAGTGCTTGGGAAGTTGTACAAGGCATTCAGGAGGCATTAAAAACAGAAGGGCAAAATATTACTATTGGAGAAATTATTAATAATTTAATTCTTTCGCACATGGAAAACCCAACAACTAGCAATCCTATTTGTCAAATTGATGGTGAAAAATATACTGCCCATGAGTTATGTGAAAAATATAAAGAAACGTTTAACACAAATACTACTGCTTTTGGTAGCCTATTAGAAAGTAAATGGCAATCTGAATTACAGGAGCAAGAGAAACGAAATATTTCTATTATTGAAGATTTTTATATTAGTATGATTGAAATTGAGGAAGAAATTGGTAACGAAGTTGAGGATAGACTTGAAGTTTTGGCTAATAATGCTTTATTTGAACAATTTGACCCTGCTGAAATAATTGAAATTTGCCAAACTTCTGATGCCTATCAACTAAGTTTTGATGCTCCAGACCTTGGAGAAGAAAAAGATTTGCTATCTCCACTTTGTGATAACAAATTAGAGGAGCTTAGAAATATTTTTAAAGAAAGATTTAAGAACAAAAATCGTCAGGAAATTTATTCACAATGCCTAGAAGAACTAGATGAAGATGCATTGGCGATAACACTTGCAAACATAAAAAATGAAGTTCCAAAAAGCTTTTATGATGACCAAATTCCTAGCGAAAATATTCGTGATATTTTAAATGGGACTAGTGCTTTTTATATCTACAAAAATGATAACAAAATTGAACTTATGCCTATTTTTGCTGAGTATTTTGCCAAAACTTATTTAACACCTAAAAATATGGATAAGCTTAACCCTGCCGATGTTGCAGAGCTACTAAACCCAGAGTTAATTAAGGATTTATCATACCAAGCACTAGTTACAACAACGCTTCATATGTTGCATGATAATGGGATTATCTCTCTGACAATTCAAGATTTTATCAAAGCACACAAAATTATTAGAGAGCAAAATAACTAAAACTATTTCTTCAAAAAGATACTTAGTATATACTAGGTATCTTTTATTTTTTGACAAAATTTATTATGAAAAAGTTTGAATAAATAAAAATATTGAAGTATAATAAAAGCTAAATGAAAGGGGGCTAATGCCATGAAAAGTTTGATACAGCAAAGGGAAGAACTGCTTTTACGTATTGCTGAAATTGATGAAGAAAATGAGGGTATCGAAAATAAAAATAATTCTATCAAATTAAAAGAGCTAAACAACGAGTTAATTAAGGTTAACACTAGCAAAAAAGAGGTGTCTGTCCAACTTAATATTTTACAAAATAGGGCTAATTATTTGGTTGAGCAAATTAATAAAATTTCTACTATTAATACGAAAAAGATTTTACATGCAATAAATAAACAACGATGGTATTATTTTAAAAATAAGCCTAAAATTATTATGGACAAAAATACAGGGCTTTTGTGGGCAAATTTAGATTATTTCCCATATCGCAAAAATAATACAGATTGGTATACTGTAAATCAAGTGTCTACTATTATACAAGAGTTTTCTTTTGATGAAATGGAAGGATTTCGAGTGCCTTCAGCATATGAACTTTGGGACATGATTGCTGATAGAAGCTTTCCTCAGCAGGCAGGAAGCAACTTTAAAATTAGAAAAATTGAGTGGTGGGCTATTGAACATAATGGTGGAATTAAATGTAAAAATTTGGATTTTGCAGACCCCCTAACAAATTTAAGTACTCCAAACTGTGCAATTTTACCTTGTTCTTCAATTTTGGTTGATAATACAAGTTATGCTGTTAATGTTAGAAAAGATAACTCTATCTTTACACCAGAAGAACGCTTAAAATGTACTCTACAACTATTTGTTGCCAACGGTTTAGAGCCAATTTTTAATGATGATGAAATTACGGAATTATTCAAGAAAATTTATTGCGAACGTCCAAAGTTAATTCGTCAGTTAGAATTATTAGATGAGCAAATTAAAAAGCTACAAGAAAACCATTTATTATCATCTAAATTCGATTACAGAAATTTGCTTAATAACTATAATGTAGAAGAAATAAATTTGTCAATTATTCAATATTATGAAGCTGTTCAAAAATGGGTAGATGAATTATTAAATCAACTTAGCAATTATGAAAGCCAAAAATTTAAGCTTATCTTGAATTTTCAAGCTATTGAATACAAAGTTTCCAAAAAATACGAATATAATTCTAACTTATCTAAAGAAGAAAATAGAATTTTATCTATCCGTCAAGCGTATTTTAGAAATAATATTACATTTGGGCTATATAATGTAAAAAGTCAGCTAATGGCTGTTAGAAATCAGGCTGATGATTTGCAAAAACGTATTTACGAGGCTAATAATAGTCCAAACTCTATAAATGAACTAGCAATTATTGAGGCTGAAAATCGTGCCAGCTTTAGTTTGATTGCAGAAAATACTGCCAAAATTTTAAGTTCAGCCATCGCTAGAATGGAATTTTTTGAACAACATTTTGAATTTATCGAAACTTTGATTGGTATGTGGAGTAGATGGACGGAAGATTATTGCGTTTTTAAGACTACATATAAGTCATTTTTAGAAAATGCGTGTGATAGTGATGGAATTGAGGATATTTGGAAAGTTTGGTATAGCGATTGGGAGAAACTTCGTGTTAGTATTGAAGAGAAAATGCTTCCTATTATTGAGCAGGTGTTCAAAAAAGAGCTTTCACCAAATGTTGTGGAGCAGTTAATTATTGCACTTGGAGATTATAAACGAAATATAGATAAGTTCTACCTAGAAGAACGCCGTGGAATTTATCAAAAATTTGCGTTTGAAGCTGGTGGAGAATTTCAGGATAAGTTTGAAACGGAGAGTACATTATATAAATTTACTGCTCTATTCCAAGAGGATTTGCAACAAATTATTTTTGAATGTGACAAGCCTCAGGAGAGAATTTATATTTTAAAATGGGCAAATAGCTTGTTGGATATGCAAATTGATGAAGTAATAGTTTTACTTGAGGCAAATAATAACGATATGGCTAAAGAAATTCTATTAGAATTTATTAGTCTAAAGCAAAAAAATTATGAATTATATATTGCTGATGCAAAATCTTATAGTAAGCAAAAGTTGGAGCGTGAAAAACAATACAACTCTCTAATATTTAAAATGCGTAAAGATTTGGCAGTTGGATAAATAATTTGGTGGAGGGAATTGCTCCTTCCCCAAAATTTTTATAGGTATATAAGATTTGGGAGGTAAAAAATATGGGTGCTTTTGGAAAGGTTGGGCAAGCGATGAAAAATGCTGTTAAAAGAGACGTGGAGAACAGAAAAGAATTAGCAAACCAGAAAAATTGCCATACGGCATATGAACCAGATTTGGTAAAGGTTGCAGAGATTGAAAACGAAACTAAAATTCAACTTTCTGATAAGGAAAGTGAACGCATTGAGCTTATGAAAAATGCTAAACTTGATATTTTGGAATTTGAGGTGCAAAGTAACTTAGCTATTGAGCAGGCAAAGGCTCAAGGGTTGCACAGCATGGCAAAAACTATTATGGATTTACAGGAACAACTAAACGATATCGCTCAAAAAAGATTATCAATTATTGAGCAAGGGTCGCTTCACATTGTGCGTGATATAGAAAATTTTTATACAGAATTAACAGATAAAATTAAGGCTGATGAAGAAGAGTATACAACAAACAAACTCCCAAAATTACTAGAAATTTTGGATACGTATGAAGCTGGCACTTCTGCACACAAATTGTATGTAAAAAGAATTGAAGCAGACATGATGGCACAATCAAAAAATTATATGGTGCAACTAAATAATTTAGCTGGTCGACAAACTCAAGTTATTGACGGATTTATGAAAAGTAAATATAGAATTGTTGATCAAGTTGGCTTAATTACTGCAAATTTGATTGATAATTTACCACAAAGAGATGCGATAATTCCTAAGCTTGCAACGCTAGAAGCTCAAGACTTTGTTACTCGTGAAAATATGACCGTTATTGAAATTTAGCAAAAATTGGAAACTTGGATAGGCAAAAGAATTTTTATTAAGTATCTAAATTACATTCTCTAGGCGTACCCCCTATAAATTATAGTATTTGTAAAAAATTATAAAAAAAGTATTGACTAAAAATACAAATATGATTATAATTATACGCATACCAAATACATACAAATTATAGAGGGGACGTTTAGCATGAAAAAATTTATGAGTTTATTATTAACAGGAAGTTTACTTATGGCCACAATGGTTGGGTGTTCTTCTAATTCAGATACAGGAACGGCAAGTGGCAAAACAGATACTTTAATTATGGGAACAAACGCACAATTCCCACCGTTTGAATATTATGAAGGCAATAGAATTACTGGGTTTGATGTAGAACTCGCTGCACTTATTGCTGGTGAATTAGGAATGAACCTAAGAATTGAAGATATGGAATTTAACACTTTAGTAGGAGCAGTTCAAAATGGAATGATTGACGTTGTAGTTGCAGGAATGACAGCGACTGATGACCGTAAAACACAAATTGATTTTACAGATGGTTATTTCTATTCTAAACAAATGGTTATAGTTCCAACCAATAGTGATATTACAGATATTGACGACCTAGAAGGTAAAAGAATTGGAGTACAATTAGGAACAACAGGAGATATTTTTGCCTCAGAATTTATTGAAGATGCAAGTATTATCAAGTTTGATAAAGGTGCTATGGCTGTTGCTGATTTAAAAAATGGAACAGTTGACGCTGTAATTATTGATGAACAACCTGCCACAAGTTTTGTAAGTGGTCAAAACGATATCAAGTTATTAGAAGTTCCTTTTGCCGAAGAAGAATATGCAATTGGTCTTAAAAAAGGAAATACTGAATTATTAAATGATATAAATAACGCCCTTGCAAAATTAAAATCTAACGGTGCATATGACACATTGTACACAAAATATTTTTCAGATGCAGATTAATTAACAAAAGAGGTTAGGGGAAATTATCCTTAGCCTCTTTTAAAAAATATTTATGCCGTTAATCATTTAAATATAAAGATGGAGGGGAATAATTTGTTTTCAATAGAAAGAACACAAGCGTTTTTTCAGGTATTTATAGACGGAAAATTTTATTTAACAGTGTTAGACGGGATTTATAACACTTTATTATTAACGTTTATAGCAACATCAATCGGGCTTCTTATTGGGTTAGTAGTAGCACTAATTCAAATTGCAGAAGTGCCTGAAAAAAAGGGCGCATCAACTTTTTTCACAAAATTATTAAAGTTAATAGCAAAAATTTATGTAGATATTATAAGGGGAACACCCGTTGTTGTACAAATTTCATTTTTATGGCTAGTAGTTTTAGGACCATTAGACTTACCTAGAGTTTTAGTTGGAGGTCTTGCATTTGCAATAAATAGTGGTGCTTATATGTCTGAGGTAATCCGTGGAGGGATTGAAAGTATTGACAAAGGGCAAATGGAAGCTGGGCGTTCTCTTGGACTTAGCTACAAACAAACTATGCAGTTTATTATTTTACCACAGGCAATCAAACAAATGTTGCCAGCTTTAGTAAACGAATTTATCAACCTAATTAAAGAAACTGCAATCATTGGATTTATTGGTGGTATGGACCTTATGAAAGCCGCAAATATAATGATTGGAACAACATATAATTACGAAATTCCACTACTTATGGTAGCTATAATTTATCTTGCAATGACTATGGTTTTAACAAGATTTATGAGAGTTATCGAAAAGAATTTAAGCAACGGAAAATAATAGTTTGGCAAGGTCTTTTGACTTTGCTAAATACTATATATAAGGAAAGGAAGCATAATTTTATGATAGAAATTAAAGATTTACATAAAAAATATGGAAGCCTTCATGTATTAAAAGGGATTACAGATACAGTAAATCAAGGTGAAGTTGTAGTAATTATTGGGCCATCAGGTTCAGGAAAATCTACATTTTTAAGATGTGTAAACAAAATGGAAGACCCAACAGAAGGGCATATTTTAATTGATGGCGATGATATTACAGACCCAAATATTGATATAAACGTAGTCCGACAACGTGTAGGAATGGTTTTTCAGCACTTTAACTTATTTCCAAATATGACTATTCTCCAAAACATTACACTTGCTCCTATTCAAGTCAAAAAGATGTCCCAAGTTGAAGCCGAAAAAATAGCGTTTGACCTGCTGGCTAAAGTTGGACTCCAAGATAAAGCTAAAGAGTATCCAAACAGATTATCAGGAGGGCAAAAACAACGTATCGCTATTGCAAGGGCGCTTGCCATGAACCCAGAAGTAGTTTTATTTGATGAGCCAACCTCAGCATTTAGACCCAGAGATGGTAAAAGAAGTTTTGGCAGTAATCAAAGACTTGGCAAACGAAGGAATGACTATGATGATTGTAACTCACGAAATGGGGTTTGCAAAAGAGGTAGGAACACGAATTATATTTATGGACGGTGGAAACATAATGGAACAAGGAACACCAGCCCAAGTTTTTGACAATCCACAACAAGCACGTACACAAGAATTTCTAAGCAAAGTTTTATAAGACTATTCAAAAGATAGTCTTATTTTTTTGGCAAAATCAAAAAAAGATACGCTATTTCTACCTATTATAATAACATCATTTTTATATCCAAATGCCAAACCTTCCAAAAATCCTATTTGCTTTGCTCACCTTACCCCAAAACTAGCTCCTTCTTTTCAAAAACCACTTCATTTATAACTCCAATCCAAAATCTCAATTTCAAAAATCGTGATGATCATACTTTTTTGTCCACTTGCTCATTTATTTCTCAAAATGATGCCACGAAACTAACTTATATATCAACTTTCTTCTTATATATAAATTAGTCAAAATAATAATTTTATGAAAACAACAACTTGTCCTGCAAAATTTACTATCAAAAATCATTTTGAACACCAGAATAAAGATAATATTACACCATAAAATATATATCGCCAAATATTAAGTGTCATAATGTACTCATTGGTATAGCTTACATTTGCTAATAATATTTAAACAAATTGGACTAGCTTGTATTTCTAAATGCCCTAATGTTAACCCAATAACTTTGAATAAAATATGAAAAATATACAACTTATCAGCATAAAAACACTTGCCTCACCTATTTCTAAAACCCTCAAAATAAAGTATACATAAGATAATAAGTCATTTTTTTTGATTTATACAAATATAAAATTAAATTTTCCACCTATAAAAAAAGAAATTTCATGTACAGGCATTGCTACAAGCGTTGAAAATACAGTGTTTTAATAGTCTGATTGATTAGTCATCAAAATTTAACAAGTTGTACAAACAAAATAAAAAATGAATTTTACAAAAAAACTTCTTGCAAAACTGTTAACGGTAAGTTATAATGAGATTTATAAAAAATAAGTAAAGTTGTAACAAAACTGAAATATAACATTAGTCATAACTTTACAGGATTATGTATATGAAAGGGGAAATACAGTATGGCTAGATATATTGTCAAAAGATTTTTTTCAATGATTGTTACTCTATTTATCATTGGGACGATAACATTTTCCTTAATGCACTCAATTCCAGGAAGTCCTTTTTCTTCAGAAAGAACATTATCACCTGAGATGGAGCAAGCATTAATGGCAAAATATGGGTTAGACCAGCCACTTTACAAACAATATTTTAATTATTTAGGGGGCTTATTGCAAGGAGACTTAGGGCTTTCAATGACAAAGCTTGGAGTATCTGTAAATGATATGATTGGTGAAGGATTACCAACATCAGCAAAAGTTGGATTTTCAGCAGTTGCATTAATTTTAGCACTAGGTATACCAATTGGAATTATATCAGCATTAAAACAAAATACAATTTTAGACCACATCGTAATGTTTATTGCAACAATCGGTATCGCTGTACCAAGTTTCGTAATCGGAACATTTATAATGTATGTATTTGGAGAAATTTTAGGCTGGATACCAGCAGGAGGACTTAGCGATTGGAAGTCTTACATTGGTCCAGTTATTGCACTTGCAGGGTTTTCACTTGCATATGTAACTCGTCTTATGCGTTCTAGTATGCTAGAAGTGCTACGCCAAGACTACATAAGAACGGCAAAAGCTAATGGTTTGAGCCAAATTAGAGTAATCGGTAAACACGCACTAAAAAATGCACTTATTCCTGTTGTAACTTACGTAGGACCAATGGTTGCAAGTATTTTAACTGGGTCTTTCGTTGTAGAAAAAATCTTTGCAATTCCAGGAATGGGACGCTACTTTACAGAGAGTGTTACAAATCGTGACTATACTGTAATCATGAGTATGACGCTGTTCTATGCAGCTATTTATATAGTAATGGTTTTATTGGTAGATATTGCTTATGCACTTATCGACCCAAGAATTAAGCTTGATGATTAGGAAAGGGGGTACATTATGAATAATGAATGGACACGAGTAACCAGAGAAGAAATGACAGGTTCTGAGGCAACTCGTAAAAGTTTAACATATTGGCAAGATGTTTGGCGCAGATTAAGACAAAACGTAATGGCTATGACAGGGCTTATTATGATTATAACAATTAGTTTACTTGCAATATTTGGACCTATGTTTTCAGATTTTAGTTATTCTGACCAAGTTTTGGCTTATGCAAATATTCCTCCAAGAATTGAAGTTACAAAAATTACAGATGACCACTATGTTTATGTTCACAATGAGTTTCGTCTAATTGAAGTAACTGCCGATGGAGAATTAATTGGTATTCCAGAAGAAATTGAAAAAAATACTATCAATAGATATATCACATACAACATTGGTGGTAACGAAGTAAAATTTGATTACTCAAGTGCAATGGCTTCTACTGGAAAAAAAGGGTCAACAGCAACTGAGGAAGTTAGCAATAAAATGATTGATAAGTATGAGATTTATGTAAACGGTTCTCCAATCGACAAATACAACGCTAAAGAAGTATCAAACAAAACTTACTTCTTAGGAACAGATAATTTAGGTCGTGACGTTTGGACTCGTGTACTTTATGGAGCTAGAATTTCTTTAACTGTAGGTTTAGTTGCCTCAATTGTAAACGTATTTATCGGAGTATTATACGGTGGAATTGCTGGTTATGAAGGTGGAAAAGTAGATAATATTATGATGCGTATCGTTGATATTATAAATTCTGTACCACTTCTTCTAATCGTAATCATGTTAATGGTAGTAATTGAGCCAGGTTTAAAAACAATTATCCTAACAATAGGGCTAGTTTATTGGGTAGGTATGGCACGTCTTGTGCGTGGGCAAGTTTTAAGTTTAAAAGAGCAAGAATTCGTTTTAGCAGCAAGAGCATTAGGGGTATCTAAAGGAAAAATCATCGTAAGACACCTTATCCCAAATGCAATTGGACCAATTGTAGTTTCAATGATGATGGCAATTCCTAGTGCTATCTTTACAGAGTCATTTTTAAGTTTTATCGGTCTTGGAGTATCAGCTCCAGAAGCATCTTGGGGAACACTTGCAAATGATGCATTAGGTGGAATTCGTTCATACCCATATCAATTAGTAGTACCATCAATTGCAATCGCACTTACAATGTTTGCATTCAATTTCTTAGGTGATGGACTTCGTGATGCATTAGACCCAAGATTACGTAAATAAGAGGTGAAAATAATGAATAAAGAGAAAATTTTAGAAGTTAAGGGACTAGAAACCTCTTTCTATACACACCTAGGGGAGGTTCAATCAGTAAGAAATGTATCATTTGATATCGCAAAAGGAGAAGTTGTTGGTATCGTTGGGGAGTCAGGAAGTGGAAAAAGTATCACTTGTATGTCGATTATGAAACTTCTAACTCACCCAGGAAAAGTTAAAAACGGGGAAGTTCTATTTAAAGGAGAAGACTTAATCAAAAAGACTCCAAAAGAGATGAGAGAAATCCAAGGAAACGAGATTTCTATGATTTTCCAAGACCCAATGACTGCCCTAAACCCAGTTTATACAATCGGAAACCAAATGATAGAAGTTATTTGTGCTCACAAAAATTTGTCTAAAAGTGAGGCAGAAAAAGTAGCTATCAAAATGCTAGAAGCTGTTGGTATCCCATCACCAGAACAACGTTTGAAAAACTATCCTCATGAGTTTTCTGGTGGTATGCGCCAACGTGCAATTATTGCTATGGCTCTTTCTTGCGAACCAGAATTATTAATTGCAGATGAGCCAACTACAGCACTAGATGTTACAATTCAAGCTCAAATATTAGATTTATTAAAAGGATTACGTGAAAAATTAGATACATCTATTATTTTTATCACTCATGACCTTGGAGTTATTGCAGAATTATGTGATAGAGTAATTGTAATGTATGGTGGAATGATGATGGAAGAAGCAACAGTTGAGGAGCTATTTAGAAACCCTCAAAATCCATACACAATTGGGCTTTTACGCTCAGTTCCAAACCCAGAAACTCTAACAAAACAAACGTTAGTACCAATTCCAGGTTCACCACCAGATATGTTACACCCTCCAAAAGGTTGTGCATTCTTTAGAAGATGCGACTTTGCAGTGGCAAAATGTGCTGAAGAAATGCCAAAATTATACGAAATTTCAAAAGGACACAGAACACGTTGCCACTTGCATCACCCAGATGCTCCAGAGTCGGTAAGAATTAATTTAGGAGGTGAGTAAAATGGCATCAGAATATTTAGTAGAAGTTCAAGGCCTAAAAAAATACTTCACAAAAACTAGTGGTCTTTTCAAGAAAACTGAGAAGCACATCAAAGCTGTAGATAATGTATCATTTGGAATTCGACCAGGTGAAACTCTAGGTCTTGTTGGAGAATCAGGTTGTGGAAAAAGTACTACAGGACGTACAATTCTAAAGCTTTATGAGCCAACAGGAGGAAAACTTTTATACAATGGTGAAGATATTACTCACCTAAATGATAAACAAATGCTTCCTTATAGAAAACGTATGCAAATGATTTTCCAAGACCCATACGCATCACTAAATAGTCGTATGACAATCTCAGATATTATCGGTGAAGCCATTGATACTCATAACGTTGCAAGCTCTACTGATGAGAGAGAACATATTATTGCAAGCCTTCTACAAAGAGTAGGCCTTATGAAAGACCACGCAAGCCGTTACCCTCATGAATTCTCTGGAGGACAACGCCAACGTATTGGGATTGCAAGAGCTTTGGCAGTAAATCCAGAATTTATAATTTGTGATGAACCAATCTCGGCACTAGACGTTTCAATTCAGGCACAAGTTGTAAATATGTTAGAAGAAATTCAGGCAGAAACAGGAATGGGATATTTATTTATTGCCCACGACTTATCAATGGTAAAACATATATCAAACAGAATTGGGGTTATGTACCTTGGAAACTTGGTTGAGATTGGTGGTAGTGATGATGTTTATTGCGAACCAGCTCACCCATACACAAAAGCTTTATTATCAGCAATTCCAATCCCTGACCCAACTAGCGAAAAATCTAAATCAAGAATTATTTTGCAAGGTGATGTACCAAGTCCACTAAATCCACCATCTGGCTGTAGATTTAGAACAAGATGCCAATATTGCATGGAAAGATGTAGCGTTGAAGAACCAACTTTACACACAATTAATGGAGAACATCAGGTAGCTTGTCATTTATATGATAAATAATTGCTCCTAAATTAGGACTGGTCAATTACTAATAAAGGACACGTATCAATAATATATATAATATACAAGTTTACTTATAATCCCTTTATAATTTTATGGTAAACTTGTATAACATTGGTTTTATTTTATAAACAGAAAGGTGAACTAATATGAAATTAAATAAAAAATTTATGTCTACAATGGCTTTAGTATTAGCATCAAGTATGGCTTTAACAGCTTGTGGAAGTAACGACAGTTCAACACCATCAACTTCAGCTCCATCAACTTCAACTCCATCAAGCGACGCATCAAGCAATGCAGAAGCATCAACTCCTGTAGAAGATAATGTAAGACGTACATCAGATGGATATAAAATTTCTGATACTCAAGAATTTATCTTCAACTTAGGAGCAGACCCATTAACAATTGACCCACAACTAAACTCTGCAACAGACGGAAGCCACGTAATTACAAATATGTTTGAAGGTTTAATCCGTGAAAGTGGTGGAGAAGTAACTCCAGGAATGGCAAAAAGTTGGGATATCTCAGACGACGGGCTTACATATACTTTCCACCTTAGAGATGGTATCAAATGGTCAGATGGCCAACCTGTAGTAGCAGGAGATTTTGAGTACGCTTGGAAACGTGCTGTAGACCCTGCAACTGCTTCAAAATACGCATATATCTTTGGTTCTGCAAACATCTTAAATGCTAATGATATCGTAGATGGAAAAACAGACTTTAACGAACTTGGAGTAGTAGCATTAGACGATAAAACTTTACAAGTAACGTTAGAAATGCCAACAGAATATTTCTTACGCCTTACTGGTTTCCCAACGTTTATGCCAGTTCGTGAAGATATTGTAGATCCAGATGGAATTTGGGCTAAAAAACCAGAAACAGCAATCTCTAATGGACCATTCATGTTACAATCATACTCAATGAGTGACAACATGGTATTAGTAAAAAATCCTAACTACTGGAATGCTGATAATATTGAATTAGAAAAAATCACAATGAGAATGATTACAGAAGCATCAACAGCTTATACAGCGTTTAACTCAAACGAAGTATACCTAATTGATGAAATTCCAACAGCAGAGATCGGAAACCTTATGGCAACAAGCCACGAATTCTATATTGAGCCATACATCGGAACTTACTTCTTAATTTTTGACTTAGAAGATAATGAAGTTTTACAAGATGTTAACGTACGTAAAGCTCTAAACTATGCAATTGACCGTACAGAAATTACAGAACACGTTACAAAAGGAGGGGAAATCCCAGCAACTTCATTTGTAGGTCCTGGATTTACTGATGCAAACGGAAAAGATTTCTACTCAGTAGGTAACATGGAACACGATAATTATGGAATTCCAAAACAAGCAGATATTGCAGCAGCTCAAGCAGCATTAGCAGAAGCAGGATATCCAAACGGAGAAGGCTTCCCAACTCTTGAGTATATGTACAACACAAACGATGGGCATAAAGCAGTTGCTGAAGCTATCCAACAAATGTGGAAAGAAAACTTAGGAATTGATGTAACTCTTACAAATCAAGAGTGGGCAGTATTCCAAGAAACTAGAAATAACAAAACATTTACTGGTTTAGCTCGTCACGGTTGGATTGGAGATTACGCAGACCCTAACACAATGTTAGAAATGTTTATCTCAAACAGTGCGCAAAACAATATGGGTTACTCAAGTGAAGAATTTGATGAGCAATTGTATTTAAGCCGTGTAACTACAGGTACAGAACGTATGGATCACCTTTACAAAGCTCAAGAAATCTTAATGAACGACCTACCATTAATCCCAATCTATTACTACACAAATCCATTGTTAGTAAAAGATGAAGTTCACCAATGGGAAATCACTTCAACAGGTAAATACTACTTCGGAAATACGGTTATGATTGACCTAGACTAATCAAAAAAGCTGACCTCTAACACAGGTTGGCTTTTTTATTGTTCACACATATATATAAAGGAAGAAACTCCTACTTTTTAACCCTACATTTCAAAATTTTATTAACACCCTGTCATAATATAAATAACTTTTGGACGAGAAGTTTAAATAATATCCAAATACTTACCCTACAATTATTCAAATACCACAAAACTCACCTCTACAATATAGCTTAATTTACTAAAATCCTGTCCAAAAATTGATAAATTGTTAACACTTATCCAAGCTAATATTTAAAAGTTGTTAAAAACTACGCTATATTTATATTGTAAAGTAGTAGTTACCCACTCAACTCATACTCCTACTTTCCAAATTTTATCCTAATATAAAATGATATGAATAAATTATGAAGATAAATATGTAGAAAAACCCCTTATTTATGAAGAAATCCCATACTCTTTATAATTTTTCAAAATTCCACCCTAATTTGATAGTTTTATGAAGATAATATGTAGATGATATATTGATAATAATTTAATTTATAATATGTCCTACTAGGCGAGCTTGCTCCTTAATTTAAAAAAAATATCAAACTCCATTTGCAGTTGTATATACAATTTGGATTTGATAAAATATAAATAGAAAGGAGGAACGATTATTAAACGATTTGAATTTAGACCAACAACAGATTGTGTTTTTAAAATTATGTTTGACCAAGATACTACAAATATTGCACTACTCGATTTAATTAATGCTGTAGTCAAATCTGATGGCCTCAAATTTACCAAAATTGAACGCCGAGAAAGCGAAGTCCCTAGGCAGGCAGGTAATGGAGTCCCCAAAATTACTATGGATATTTGTGGTACTCTTGAAGATGGGACTATTGTTGATATTGAGATGCAAACTACTAGCCGTGGAAAAATTGTTCAACGTTCTGCATATTATGCATCAAGACTATATAGCAAGCAGGATTTATCACACTCCAAATACGATAAATTAAATCCTGTTATTTGTATTTGGTTTTTGACATTTGATAATATTGGAGAAGAAAGTAGTAAATACGTTCATCTGCGTAAAAATAATAATATTATAGTAGAAACTAGTGAAATATTAACCACTAGAACTTTATCAGAACATTTTGTATCACTAAAAGCAATTGAGTACCACCCATCAACTAAGAAGTATGATGCCAGATTACAAGAATGGATTAAATTTTTAAATAGTCCTGAGGAATTTGCAAAAACAGCTGATGATGTATTCAAAAAAATGTATGACTGTATAGAAACTGTAAATACTGATAAATATGTTGTGGAGGAGGTGAAACGTATGGTTAGTTATATTGATGAGGTTAGAAATGATGCTCAAGAACGTGGTGAAGCCATCGGGATTATGAAAGGCGAAGCTATCGGGATTATGAAAGGTGAAGCTATCGGGATTATGAAAGGTGAAGCCATCGGGATTATGAAAGGTGAAGCCATCGGTAAAATTAAAGCTTTTTTATCTATTGGTTATACTCCTACTCAAATTGCACAACATCTTAATGAAAACCTTGAGCAAATTCTCGATATTATCGACTCTTTTAAAACTTCACCATAAATAATTTCCTACAAGGAGGTGAAACGTATGGTTAGTTATATTGATGAGGTTAGAAATGATGCTCAAGAACGTGGTGAAGCTATCGGTAAAATTAAAGCTTTTTTATCTATTGGTTATACTCCTACTCAAATTGCACAACATCTTAATGAAAGCCTTGAGCAAATTCTCGATATTATCGACTCTTTTAACAAATAATATAATAAATAAAAAGCTATTTTCTCTTATATTTTTTAGAAGATAGCTTTTTTTGTATGCCAAAATAAAAAACACCCTCTATCACTTAAGATAGAGAGTGTTTTTAAATCTTAGTTTAATGCGTTGTTCATTCTTACTAAAATAGTAGCCATTTCTGCTCTAGTTACTACTTTTTCTGGTGACATTTGCCCATCACCTGTTCCATTTAATAATCCAGCACTTACACAATAATCAATTGCTTGAGCGTAGTCTGAATATCTTGTATCTTCAAAAGAGATAACTTGTTTGTTTGTTGCAATTTTACCTGCTGTTACTTCAAATAATACTTGAGCTAACACTTCACGAGTAATTTCATCTGTTGACATTACAATTTCTAATGTGCTTTCTGAAAGTTTAGAACCTACAGATGCCATTGATGAGAATGCCCAATGTTTTTCGTTAGTTACATATTTTTCTACTATTGTACGGTCTAAGTTCATGTCTGTAACACCGTTTAATAATAAAACTCTATCTAAGAAAGTAAATGTATCTGCCACTTGTAAAGCTTGTGATGGATTGTATGCACCACTTGGCATTCCTGTTACTAACCCAAGCTCTGCAGCTTCTTTTACCGATTTATCTGCCCAATGCTCTGGAGTTAAGTCTGTAAATTCAGCATCTACAATTGGTTCTAAAACAATTGATTTTGTAAATAAAGTAATATCCACATCTACCAAATTCAATAATTCTGGCTGAACTACAATTGTCGCAATTTCTGTAGCTGTTAATTTATCCCCTAAAAGCTCTGTTAAAGTTTCTACTGTAACTACTAATTCTAAGCTTGTGTATGGAAGATTTACTTCTAAAGTTGTTTGGATTTCTTCTTTATCAGCATCATCTAACATATCTAATTTCTTCTCTGTTGCAGAAATAGTTGAAGCTGTTAAATTGTACTTTTCAATAAGCTCTGTAAATACTTCTAATTGAACCTCAGTCAAACTTTCAATCTCAGCTTTTAATACTGTTTCTACAAAGATTGCTACTTTATCTACAGTTTCAGTTGTAGTTTCTGTTTCCGTAGTTGTTGTAGTTTCTGTAGTTGTTGTTGAGCTACTGCTTGAACTAGAACTATTTGAGTTACTAGCAGCTTCATCATCTTCTGGGACAACTGCAATAAATACAACTCTTACCAAAATTTCTAATGTGCTTTCATTTCCAAATTCATCTTGTGCAGTGTAAGTTAATGTGTAAACTCCAATTTGGCTAGTGTCTACAGCTGGGACAACTGCTCCTGTTAAATCTGTAATTACCAATTCAACTTGTGCATTATTTCCATTTACATCTGTTGCAGTTACAGTTGGTAAAGTAAATGTATTTCCTCTATAAACTGTAAATGTTGTTGCTCCAGTATAGTTAAAAGTTGGCGCTTCTGTTTCTTCTTCGTCCTCTTCATCTACATCAGGAGTTTCTGTTTCTTCTTCGTCCTCTTCATCTACATCAGGAGTTTCTGTTTCCTCTTCGTCATCTTCATCTACATCAGGAGTTTCTGTTTCCTCTTCGTCATCTTCATCTACATCAGGAGTTTCTGTTTCCTCTTCGTCCTCTCCATCTACATCAGGAGTTTCTGTTTCCTCTTCGTCCTCTCCATCTACATCAGGAGTTTCTGTTTCCTCTTCGTCCTCATCTTCTAATTCAGCTTCTTTAATTACTACAATCTCATCAGTATTTCTAATTCTGATACGGTCTCCTTCATTGTTTTCTGATGCAAGACCAATAACTTCAATAGTATCTCCAACATTAATTCTATCAAATACGTTAGTTTCATCTCCAGAACCACTTACAATGTATCCATCTACATAAATACGAGCTACTCCACTTCCATCATCAAAGAAAATGTTACCCGAAGTTGAGTCACCAATTTCTGTAATAACTCCTGTTGCCTTAATCAAAAGCCCTTCGTTTTCTTCTAACATAGTTTCTGCTGTTGTCATTTCTGTTGGCTCTACTAAATTGATTGACTCATCAATAATTTTTACACCACTAGTTTCACGAACTTCTCCTAGTTGAGTATCCCCTTCATATTGCCCAACAACCCCAGTAATTTGAACTTTTTGCCCAAGTGCCAATGGGAAATCTGAAATTGGGTGAATTGTAATTCCTGCTGTTTCATCTTGAACATAAACAACATCAAAGAATTTGTTTCCATCTACTGTATTTCCAGCTGTTACATACCCTTCAATTGTGTAAGTTTCACCTAATAAATCTGGGAAGTTATCACCATCTTTATCTACTCGTAAATCTGCAATTGGAGTAATAGTTTTCTCTTTTTCTGGTGCTAAATCATTTAATAGATTTTTCATGATAATTGGGTTTGAGTATTCGCTAGATGGGTCCATCTCAAAGTCTGAGAAGAATGTAACCCCTGATAATACTACTTTTTGCCCGTTTGGTAAAGTTTCAATTGCAAGTGCTATACCTTCACCAATTTCTACTGGTGTATTATCCCCAGCATTATCACCATCAGCACTGTAAGTTGTTTTGTGACCTTTTACGATATACTCAGCATCACCCTCAACTAATACAGAGTTTCCACTAAAGAAGCTGAAGTGTCCTACTGTTGAGCTTGATGAAACGTAATCAATTCCATCTGTGTATTGGCTATCATCATTATAATCTGTAAAGTATAAACGGTAGTTTTGCCCACCATTATTTACATCATCTAATAATTGGTCATCGTTAAATCTTGACTCTGCTCCAATTTTTTCCAAAATTTTGTTAGCTTGAGTTGCGTTTCCTAATGCACAATAGTTATCTCCATAATCAGATTTTGAAGCTAAGATTAAATTTCCACCTGCTTCTACGAAATGGTTAATTGCTTCTAACTCATCTTCGCTATATGCTTCATTTGTGTTAGGGTCTGTAATAATTAGTAGGTCAAATCCGTTTAATAATTCGTCTGTTAACTCACTATTTACAGGGTTAATTGTCACTACCCCTCCATTATCTTGAATAACTTCTGTTACATAGTTCATATTATCAACGTATCCACCTGTTACATACGCATTAGTTTTTGAACCATCAATCATAACTCTTGTTACTTCATCAGCCGTAACACCTTGAACTTCAATTCTTTCTGAGAATTCACGCTCTCCACCATTAACTTTTGCAGTTACAACAGCTTCTATTGTATTGTATCCTGATTTGTTAATTACGATATCAACCGTTGATGTTCCTTGCTCTGCTGGAGATACATCTTCCATATCTTCATCAGTTGCTACCAACTCACCATTGAAATAATATTTTACTACAATTTCTTCAATTCTAGCTTCATCATTGTTATAAACTACTGTTTCTACTTGAATTGTATCTCCAATGATTGCCTTATATGCACTAGCTTCAACGTGAGAAATACCAATATTTTCCTTTTCGTTAATCCACATAGGCGCAGTTACTGCAATATCTCCATCAGCTTGAGTTACTCTTACATAGAAATAAGTAGAGTTTTCAACGTCTGCTGGGTCAATTGAGAAGTCCCAAGTTTTTTGGTTACTAGTTCCTGTTGTAGAAGTGTGTACTGCTCCTCCATCAGTAATTAATTCGATTTTTGAAATTACATCAGAATTATCTGGGTCATAAACATCAATACTAAAGTCTAACTTTGTTTGGTCTAATAAAATTGACCCCATAGTGTGACCATTAAGCTCATAAGAAATTTGTAAGTTTTCATCTTCTGTAGAATAAACTCTCATATCTCTAAGTGCTTGATATACGTTTTCTGTAGTTAATGAATCGGCTTCAATTACTGTTCTTGCAGTGTTTGCGTTACCCCATAAACCTTTGTGGTTATCTTGGTTGTTTGTTGGAGCTACGTGCCAACCTTTATCTAATGCACGAGTATAATATTCATAAGATGGGAAATATCCACTACCATTTACTGGACCTTCTCCGTTTCCTACCTCAATTAATGTTACAACTTTATCAACTTCTGCATCATAAAATCCAAAGTCACTAAAATCTCCAAACGTAGTTCCTGGGTGGTTAAGTTGAGAAATTGACTGTGGTTGAGCTTTTAGAGCTTCATAATATGCTGGTAAATCCATTGCTGCATTAGTACGAGTTTCAAAACCTTCTGTATTAAATGTGTTTATGTGACCCCATTTTCCAGTTCCTGAAGACCATGTCATTTCAAATGCATACATTGCGATAAATTCGCCTTCTTTGTTTGCAGCTTCGGCAGCTTCCTTTCCTGTTACCCATTGCCAACTCATTGAACCATCATCAAAACTTGCTAAAGTATCATTTGCAAACCAGTTTGAGTGGTCTGTTACTGCAAAGAAATCAAGTTGAGCGTTATTTTCTGCATAATCATAAGCTTCATAAATCGTCCCTTGACCATCAGAAAGTGTTGTATGAGAGTGAAGTTGACCAAAGAATAATGATTTCTCAGCCACTACT
>MDSP01000023.1_pt1 | contig 36412 bp, 35 predicted proteins | sample 1005811 | NCBI WGS metagenome assembly MDSP01 (sample SAMN05526596, study PRJNA338239) | gut metagenome | isolation source: stomach gut content | host: Naso elegans | place: Saudi Arabia: Red Sea | collected 2011-04
TTAACTGTAACTTTATCGTCTTCAGATAACTCATCCATACCAAGGATTGCGATGATATCTTGTAACTCTTTGTATCTTTGAAGAGTTGATTGGACATCACGTGATACTTCGTAGTGCTCTTGACCAACAACTTGTGGATCAAGTATACGTGAAGTTGAATCTAGTGGGTCTACCGCTGGGTAAATCCCTTGTTCTACGATTGCACGAGAAAGAACTGTTTTTGCATCAAGATGGGCAAAAGTTGTCGCTGGTGCAGGGTCAGTTAAGTCATCGGCAGGTACATATACAGCCTGAACTGATGTGATAGACCCTTTGTTTGTAGATGTGATACGCTCTTGAAGAGCCCCTAAATCTGTTGCAAGTGTTGGTTGGTAACCAACGGCACTTGGGATACGTCCAAGTAGAGCCGAAACCTCAGAACCCGCTTGTACGAAACGGAAGATGTTATCTACGAATAGTAGAACGTCTTGTCCTGATACGTCACGGAAATACTCTGCAATTGTTAGTCCTGTTAAGGCAACACGCATACGTGCTCCTGGTGGCTCATTCATTTGTCCGAATACCATTGATGTTTTTGTGATAACCCCTGAATCTGTCATCTCGTGGAAAAGGTCATTCCCTTCACGAGTACGTTCACCTACACCTGCGAATACAGAGTATCCACCGTGTTGTGTTGCGATGTTTGTAATAAGCTCTTGGATAAGAACCGTTTTACCAACTCCCGCACCACCAAACAGACCGATTTTTCCTCCTTTTAGGTATGGACAAAGTAAGTCTACTACTTTGATACCTGTTTCAAGGATTTCAACTTCTGTTGATTGATCTTCAAAAGTTGGTGCTGCTCTGTGTATTGGCCAGCGCTCTGTGTCTGGAGCTGGTTTTTCATCTATTGGGTCACCTGTAACGTTAAATATACGTCCTAGAGTTTTATCTCCAACTGGTACTGATATCGCTCTTCCTGTATCAACACACTCCATACCTCTTACAAGACCTTCAGTCGCTGACATCGCTATACATCTAACTACGTCATCACCAAGGTGTTGAGCAACTTCTACAACAAGTCTTTCTTCTGGACCACTTGTTTTGATCTCGATAGCGTTGTATAGTGCTGGTAAGTTTTCTGGAGAAAATTTAATATCAAGTACAGGTCCAATTATTGTAACGATATGTCCTATATTGTTTGCCATTAATTTTTCACTCCCTATTTTCTATTAATTAAAGGGCTTCTGCACCACTTACGATTTCTGTAAGCTCTTGCGTGATAGCTGCCTGACGAGCACGGTTGTAAACAACATTAAGTTTTTGCATAATTTCATTTGCATTTTCTGTTGCCGCATCCATCGCTGTCATACGTGCACCTTGTTCACTAGCACTTGATTCAACAAGAGCTCCGAATGTCACGTCTGCAAGGTATCTTGGAATGATGTATCCAAGAACGTCTTCAGCCGATGGCTCATACAGTAGCAAGTCTGGTGGTTCTGCTCCTTCGTCAATTTGTTCATCAGTTATATCTGCTAAGTCTAATGGTAAAAGACGAATCATAGTAGGTTCTTGTTGTATCGTCGACTTAAACGCCGTATATGCAAGATATACTTCTCCAACTTCCCCTTTACCAAATATATCTATTACATGATCTGCAATTAGCTTTGCATCTTTATAAGTTGGTTGCTCAGAAATACCTAACACTTCTTTAGTAATGTTATACTCTTTACTTTTGAAGTTGTCACGTGCTTTTTTACCAACCGCTATAATTTGTGCATCCTCTTTATTCGTGATATCTTTCATAGCAAGCTTGCAGATATTAGTGTTGTAACCCCCTGCAAGCCCTCTATCTCCTGCGATAACGATATACGCTTTTTTTGAAGATTTATTTGCTTTTAATAATGGCATATTAACTGGTCCTGCATTTGCTGCAATTGAGTTAACTGTTTCTTGCATTTTTGTAAAGAAAGATCTAGTTTTTAAAGCTTGTTCTTTACTTTTTGTAAGTTTTGCAGTTGCCACTAGGTTCATTGCATTTGTAATTTGTTTGGTGCTATTGATACTGTTAATTCGTCCCTTAATATCTTTTAAAGACGCCATTTTTGCACCCCTCTTTTACTTATTCTACCTCTGGTCTAAAACTTCTTTTAAATTCTTCTAACACAGTTTTGATTTTTTCATCAAGTTGCTTTGTAAGACCAGATGGCTTAACGATTTCAGTAAAGATTTCTGGGTGTCTTCCACTGATATGCTCAAGAAGCTCTTCTTCAAATTGTCTTACTGCTTCTAGAGGAACATCCATTAGATATTTTCTAGTTGCTGCATAAAGAACTATAACTTGTTCTGCAACGTTCATTGGCTTGTACTGTCCTTGTTTAAGAACCTCCATGATACGCTCCCCTTGAATAAGTGCATTTTGTGTTGCAGTGTCAAGGTCAGACCCGAACTGTGCAAACGATGCAAGAGAACGATATTGAGCAAGCTCAACACGGATTGGACCTGCGATTTGTTTCATCGCTTTAATTTGTGCAGCTCCCCCAACTCGTGAAACTGAAAGTCCTGGGTTAACGGCTGGTCTAATACCTGCATTAAATAGTTCTGTTTCAAGGAATATTTGTCCATCAGTTATCGAGATAACGTTTGTTGGAATATATGCTGAGATATCCCCTGCTTGTGTTTCGATGATTGGAAGAGCTGTAACACTTCCTCCACCGTAGTTTTCATTAAGTCTTGCAGCACGCTCAAGAAGTCTTGAGTGAAGATAGAAAACGTCCCCTGGATAAGCTTCACGTCCTGGTGGTCTACGAAGTAGTAGTGCCATTGTACGGTAAGCAACTGCGTGTTTTGATAAATCATCATACACGATTAGACAGTCTTTACCTTGATCCATCCACTCTTCAGCAATAGTTACACCCGCATATGGTGCAAGATATTGAAGTGGCGCAAGTTCACTTGCTGTTGATGCAACAACTGTTGTATAAGCCATTGCTCCATATTTTTCTAAAGTTGACACAATTTGTGCAACTGTTGATGCTTTTTGCCCGATTGCAACGTAGATACATTGTACGTCTTGACCTTTTTGGTTAAGAATTGTATCGATTGCGATAGCTGTTTTTCCTGTTTGACGGTCACCGATGATAAGCTCACGTTGTCCACGTCCAATTGGTACCATTGAGTCGATCGCTTTTTCACCTGTTTGTAGTGGAGTATCAACTGACTTTCTTGTCATAACCCCTGGAGCAACTCTCTCAACTGGTCTGTATTTATCAGACTTGATTTCCCCTTTACCGTCAATTGCTTGACCTAATGCATTTACAACACGTCCGTTCATAACGTCCCCAACTGGAACCTCTACAACACGACCTGATGATTTAACTGTATCTCCTTCTTTTATGTTTTGGTCAGAACCTAGTAATACGACCCCGATGTTGTCTTCCTCTAAGTTAAGAACCATTCCATAAATTCCACCTGGGAATTCAAGAAGTTCCCCTGCCATTGCTTTTTGAAGACCATGCACACGTGCAATACCGTCCCCTACTTGCATAACAGTCCCAACCTCTGATACTTCTAGGTGCGTTTTATAATTATTAATTTGAGACTTAATAACGCTACTTATTTCTTCTGGTTTAAGGTTCATTTGCTTTGTTACACCCCTTTTTTATGCAAGTCGCAAATTGTTAAGATTAGTTTTAAGAGATTGAAGTTGGCCTCTAATGCTACCATCAACAACTTTATCACCAACACGAATTATTATACCGCCTAAAATATCACTATCAACTACTGTTGTAAGTTCAACTTCAGATTTAGTACTTGTTTCGATGTTCTTTTGAATTTGCGCTAATTGTTCTTTTTCTAACGGTATAGCTGAAGTTACAGTTGCTAATAATAGACCTCTGTGAACTTTAGCCATCTCTATAAACTGTTCTAAAATTTCAATAATTAAACTTTGTCTGCCTTTTCTTATAGTCGTAACCATAAGACCAACAAATTCGTCTGATGCTCTACCTTCAAAAACGTTCATTACAAGTTTGATTTTTTCATCTTGTAATATACTTGGATGAGATAGTGCTGCAATAAAATCTGTTTCAGCTTTTAAAATTTCTACAAGCGTTATAGCTTCCTTTTCGAAATCAGTTACTTTATCTTGCTCTTTAGCGATATCGAAAAGGGCTGTTGCATAACGTGAATTTACTAACTGAGCCATGATACATCCCCCATTTCATCAATAACTTCTGAAATAAGTTTAGTTTGTTTGGCGTCGTCTATTGATGTTGTTACAAATTTGCTAGCCATTAATGCTGCAACTTCGATCATTTCAGCTTTCATTTCAGCTTTAGCTTTTTCTTGCTCAAGTTTAATGTCTGCTGTAGCTTTAGTTCTGATTGCATTAGCTTCTTCTTTAGCTTCATCAATTATTTGTTGCTCACGAGCAAGTGCTTTTGCACGTGCATTTTTAAGAATTTCATCTGCCTCATTATTAATGTTTTTGATTTTATTCTCATACTCTGCCTTCATATTGTTGGCTTGTTTCTTTGCATCAGTTGCACTGTTTACATCCTCTGCGATTGCTGCTCTTCTCTTTTCAATGAAATCAGAAACTGGTTGGAATAAAAGCCTTCTTAAGATAAAGATTATCAGACCAAGTGCTAATAATTGCCAAAACCAATCCCATACGGTGACCATTGAAAATTCAATAATTTTACTCTCCAAAGGTAAACACCCTCCTTTCTAAGATTTGGTTATCAACCTTTATTCTTATACTTGACCTACTAATGGATTTGCGAATAATAAGATAATTGCTACGATAAGACCGTAGATACCAGTTGTTTCTGCTACCGCCGCTCCAAGTAACATTGTTCTTACTATGTCTGATTGTGCTTCTGGTTGTCTACCAACACCCTCTGCACCTTTACCTGCTGCATAACCTTGACCAATTCCAGGTCCAATACCTGCTATCATCGCAAGTCCTGCTCCTATCGCTGAACATGCTAATACTAATGCTCTTCCATCGATTTCCATTTTAAAATTCCTCCTTGATTATCTTTTTTGTTTTAACTAATTAAAATAAATTAACAAATAATAATAAAAGTGCAACGATTAACGCATAAATACCTGTTGTTTGTGCAACTGCTTGCCCAAGTAACATAGTTCTTACTACTGAACTTTGAAGTTTTGGTCTTTTCCCTACAGCTTCTGTTGCTTTACCTGCTGCGTAACCTTGACCAATTCCAGGTCCAATACCTGCTATCATCGCAAAACCTGCTCCAACTGCTGATGCTGCTAATATTATTGATACAGTTGTATCATCTCTACCCACTAGAGGATTAGCAAATAACATAATAATCGCTACAACTAATGAGAAAATCCCAGAAGTTTCAGCAACTGCTGCACCAAGTAACATTACTATTGTAGCTGGTCTACCACCATGTTGTGGATTTTTACCCATTGCTTCTGCCGCTTTTCCTGCTGCGAATCCTTGACCAATACCAGGTCCAATACCTGCTATCATCGCAAGTCCTGCTCCAATAGCAGAGAAAGCAAGAATGAGGGCTCTTGAATCAACATCGGCCATCCAGCCAAATAGTATGTCTAAAATAGTTACCATTTTTTTGTCACCCTTCCTTTCCTATTCCATAGCACTAGATACGAATGTCATACTTAACATTACAAATATCAGTGTTTGAAGTGAACCTGCAAATACGTCAAAATATCCGTGTAATACTGAAGGTATACCAATCTTAGCTATCCATGGCATCATAGCGTAGTATAATCCCATAATGATTGTTCCCCCTAAAATATTACCAAACAAACGGAAGCTTAATGAAACAGGGTTTGATAGTTCCCCAATTATATTAAGTGGTAATAATGCTGGGATTGGTTCAAGTAGTTCTTTATAGTAACCACCAACACCTTTTGACTTAATCCCAAACCAGTTAATCATGAAGAACGTAGTTAAAGATAATGCAAACGTTGTCGCAATATCTGCTGTAGGTGGTCTAAGCCCTATTAATCCTGTTAAGTTAGATAACAAGATGAACAAGAACATTGGACCGTAGAACATAGCAAAGTCTCTGTTTTTTTCACCCATCGTACTCATTGTAAACGCTTCAAAACCGTCAACTAAAGCTTCGATTAAAACTTGAAGTGTTGTATCTGGCACAGTTTTAAAGTTTTTAACTTTACCATTAACATACAATCCAAACAACGTTAATATTATTATCACTATTGCTGTATTAATATGCGTAGTTGTAAATCCAAAAACTAAATCTCCTGATTCAAATACCGTTATGGGCGTTTTGATTCCAAAATCTAAATTACTGTCCACCTACTCACTCTCCTTTCCGTTGTGATATATATATGCAAAAAGTCAATAAAGACTTTTAATGCCAAAGTTATTTTTGAACGTTGATTAGTTCTGAATAAGCCCCAACCTTCATTCCAAGTAATCCAAAAAATATCCCAATTAAGGTTTCAACAGAAACCATTGCCGCCACTAGTAAAACGATAGCGGTAATCCCATATCTAACAAAATATTGCCTTTGGGAATATGTGGTGGCTTTCGCCTCTGATAGGTGCATCGCTCGTTTTAGAGAATTTTCAATTGCCCTAAACTTCCCGATAGCAAAAATTGTTCCTATAGCTAGTCCAACTGCCCACCAAAGTGACCCCCCAAGGAGAGCCCCAATAAAATAGACGATAACCGAATATATGACCATTGAAATTACTAACTTGCCTTTAACTATACTATCATATGGTTTATTCATGATAATCACCTTTCTTTGCCTCGTGTAGCACTACATGAAACATGTTCCGAAATGCTGCACCAACTCCAAGTAATAAAAAAATTATAAGCCATAACGGTGACATACCTGTTACACTATCTAAAAATTTACCCACAAAAAAGCATAAAAATATAGGTACAATCATTGAAATTCCAAGTTGTGAAACTAATCCAAGTGCGGACACCCAACTATTTTTTTTCTTTTTTTTCATAGCAACCCTCTTTTATATAAGTTTCAAGATATAAGATATGAAATAATTCACTTTTATATTCTTATTTTATACAAATTCTTCTGGTGGATTATCTACTAAGTTAAAGTGATACTTTATAGCATCAACTATTCTAGCAGATGCACGTCCATCTCCAAAAGGGTTTCTAGCTTGTGCCATCTTTTCATACTCATCTTTGTTTGTAAGAAGCAAATTGGCTTCCCTAACTATATCGTCTTTGTTTGTCCCTACAAGCTTTAGAGTGCCAGCCTCAACACCTTCTGGTCTTTCGGTGACATTTCTAAGAACAAGTACAGGCTTCCCAAGACTTGGTACTTCTTCTTGCAATCCCCCTGAATCTGTTAGTACAAGATATGATTTTTTTAATAAATTATGCATATCTTTAATATCTAATGGCTCAACAAGATGTATTTTGTCATTATTTCCTAACATTTCGTACACAACTTCCCGTACACTAGGGTTCATGTGAACCGCATAAACTACCTCAACATCGGAATTATGCTGGACAATTTCATTAATCGCCGAACATATATCTTTTAGGGGTTCCCCCAAATTTTCCCGTCTATGAGCAGTAATTGTAATAACTTTATTGTTAATATAATCTAAGCTGTTCAGATTTTTATCAGTGAAAATATAATCTTCCTGAATAGTCGTCTTTAAAGCATCAATTACAGTGTTACCAGTTACAAAAATTTCATTACTATCTACATTTTCTGCTAATAAATTCTCTTTAGCTCCAGATGTTGGTGAAAAATGTAATGTAGCAATCGTTCCTGTTAATTTCCTATTCATTTCCTCTGGAAATGGCTCATACTTATTAAAAGTTCTAAGTCCTGCCTCAACGTGACCAACAGGTATTTGTTTGTAAAATGCCGCAAGCGACGCCACAAACGAAGTTGTTGTATCTCCGTGAACAAGTATTATGTCTGGCGAAGCACTATCAATTACTTGAGATAATCCTTCTAACACTCTAGTCGTAATTTCTGTCAAAGTTTGTCGTTCTTTCATAATGTCTAAATCATAGTCTGCGTCTAAACTAAATATGTCCATAACTTGGTCTAACATTTGTCTATGTTGTGCAGTTATACACACAAGACTTTGAATGGCACAATCATTTTGCAATTCATGTATAAGTGGTGCCATCTTGACCGCTTCGGGTCGTGTTCCAAAGATACTTAACACTCGTATCTTATCTTCCATCGCATACTCTCTCCTTTGAAATTTAGATTATAAAAGTAGTTATCTTACTCTATCCATTTTATATTATTTATATCACTAATTATTATGTACCTTTTTTGATAAAAAAACCCTTAATACTACATAATATTTTCTTAACTATAAAATTTTGCATCTATGTGGTTTCTGAAATTATTATAATACATTTCTGTTACAATTACAACGTGTTTTTTACATTTTTATTACTTATTTTCACTTTGTTGTGTTTAAAAGCTTTTCCAGCTATGCCTTTTAGATATATTTTTTATATATAAGACAAAAAAAATATAGGGGTTAGTACTAATGTACAATACACCTATATCTTTATTTATTAAATGTCACCAAATTTTCTAAATCTATTATATCTATCATTTATTAAATCATTAATTGATTTTAATTTTAGATCGTTTAGTTTATCAATTAAATAACTTTTTAGTATTTTTGAGGCTTCATCTGGATTTTTATGTGCTCCACCAAAAGGCTCTTTGATAATATCATCGATAATATTATAGCTAAATAATTCAGATGCCGTAATCTTCATCATGTTTGCAGCTTTTTCAGCCTGTGTGCTATCTTTCCACAATATACTCGAAAATCCTTCGGGAGACAACACAGAATATGTCGTATTTTCTTGCATAAACACTATATCTGCAACTGCCAATGCTAAAGCACCACCGCTACCACCTTCGCCAATTATTCCTGAAATTATTGGCACTTTTAGTCTACTCATCTCAAGCAAGTTTCTTGCAATAGCTTCTCCTTGGTTACGCTCCTCTGCTGATATCCCACAATACGCACCTGGAGTATCAACAAGACATATAATAGGTCTATTAAACTTTTCAGCCTGTTTCATAAGACGTAACGCTTTTCTATATCCTTCTGGGTGTGGCATACCAAAGTTAGATGCTATATTATCTTTTGAGTTGTTTCCTTTGTTGTGTGCAATAACTGTTACAACAGTTCCATTAAGTTCTGCTATGCCACCAATAATGGCGTTATCGTCATGAAAAGTTCTATCCCCATGAAACTCCATAAAGTTATCAAAAATACTATCTATATAAAACCTACTTCTAGGTCTATCAATTTTTCTAGCAATTTGAACTTTATCCCAAGGGGTATAACTGTCTATGAGTCGCTTTTCCAAGTCTTTTGCTATATTCGTAAGTTGTTTAATTTCTTGTTCAATCTCTGGGGAGCTTTCCAAGGTTTTTAGTTGTTCAACCATTTCATGTAATTTTTCAATTTCAATGTTCATGTAATCACTCCTTATGATGCCACTTTAACAATTGTCCTAGCGTTTCTTTCATATTCGCCCTTTCAACAATGTCATCTATCATTCCATGTTCTAGCAAAAATTCGGCTCTTTGGAATCCTTCTGGCAGTTTTTGCTTAATCGTTTGTTCAATAACTCGTGGTCCTGCAAACGCAACTAACGCTTTTGGTTCAGACAAAATTATATCACCCAACATAGCAAAACTTGCGGTTACCCCTCCCGTTGTCGGGTGAGTAAGCACACTTATATATAACAAACCTTTTTCATCATGTCTAGCAAGTGCTGCACTTGTCTTTGCCATTTGCATAAGCGAAAATATACCTTCTTGCATTCTTGCACCACCTGAGGCACAAAATATTATAATAGAAAGGTTGTTATCAGTTGCATATTCAATTGCACGAGTAATTTTTTCACCTACCACCGTGCCCATACTACCCATCATAAACCTAGAGTCCATAACAGCCAAAACGACAGGCGTACCATTTATACACGCCTTGCCTGTTACAACAGCTTCTTTTTCATCTGTTCTATCTTCATACATTTCAAGACGTTCTTTATACTCACTATAATTTAGTGGATTTTTGCTCACTAAATCTTTATCAAACTCAACAAAAGTTTTTCTATCTATTAAAGTTTTTATTCTCATTCTAGCCGATATCGGAAAATATCCTTTACAAAGTGTACACACTCCAATTGTACCTGCCAAATCAGAAACATATACACTTTGTTTACAATGGGAGCATTTAACATATATTCCTTGTGGTATTTCTGCTTTTGAGTTGTTGTCTTTTTTGTCAGGAGTTTCCACTTTTGTGTACTTTTTCTGACGATTACTCAAACTTTGGAACATAATTTAAACCTCCCTTTTGCCTAAAATTTCATCTATATGTGTTTCAATATACGATGTGTCATATTCGCCTTTTTCAAAAGCATCAGTATATAACAAATCGATTTGAAACTCAATATTGTTGTCAATTCCTTCAATAACTGTTTCACCTAATGCACGTCTCATAATCGTAAGAGCTTCTGCCCTATCTTTACCCCATGTGATAATTTTTGCAATCATAGAGTCATACACAGGGGGAATAATATACCCTGCATACATGCTAGACTCCACACGCACACCTCTACCACCTGGAAAATGTAGTTCAGTAATTTTGCCTGCACATGGACGAAACCCTTTTTCAGGATTTTCAGCATTAATTCTACATTCAATAGATACACCTGTCATTTGTATATCATCTTGAGTGTATGCTAATTTGTCGCCTTGAGCTATTTTAATTTGCTCTTTTATGAGGTCTATCCCCGTAACCATCTCTGTTATAGGGTGTTCAACTTGAATACGTGTATTCATTTCTATAAAATAAAAGTTATTATTTTTGTCAACTATAAATTCTATCGTTCCTGCATTTGTATAATCAACTGCTTTTGCCGCAACAACTGCTGCGTCACCCATAGCTTTACGCACATTTTCATCCATGTAAGGAGCTGGTGCTTCTTCTACCATTTTTTGATGACGTCTTTGTAAAGTACAATCTCTTTCGCCCAAATGTATAACATTTCCATACTGATCTCCCAAAATTTGAAACTCAATATGCTTTGGATTTTGTATGTACTTTTCCATATACATACTACCGTCGCCAAATGCTGAAAGTGCCTCTTGGCTTGCCATCAAAAATGCTTTTTCCATTTCAGTAGCTCTCCACACAATACGCATACCACGACCGCCACCGCCTGCTGTCGCCTTAATAATTACAGGGTATCCTATTGATTTAGCCAGTTTTTTTGCTTCATCTAAATCTTTAAGTATTCCATCTGACCCAGGTACAACTGGCACATTCGCATCAATCATAAGCTCTCTAGCACGTGATTTATTGCCCATGTTTTCTATTATTTCTGCTGTAGGTCCAATAAAAGTAATATGGCACTCCTCGCATATACGAGCAAACTTAGCATTTTCAGATAAAAATCCAAAACCTGGATGTATTGCATCTGCACCAGTTCCAACAGCCGCACTAATAATATTTTCTATATTTAGATAGCTATCTTTTGGGACTGCTTTACCTATACATACAGACTCATCTGCAAGTTTTACATGCAAAGATTCTTTATCCATTTGTGAATATACTGCTACTGTTAAAATACCCATTTCTCTACAAGCTCTGATTATTCTAAGGGCTATTTCGCCTCTATTGGCAATAAGAACTTTCCTAAACATAATGCCTCCCTACTCTCCAATAGCAAACGTAAGTACAGCTTTTGCTGCCACTTTTCCATCAACTGTCGCAGTTGCTTCTCCTATTCCAATTGGACCACGTTGTTTTATTATTTTGCACTCAAGTTGTAATGTGTCACCTGGAACAACTTTTTGCTTAAATTTACATTCTTTTACTCCGCCAAAAAATGCAATTTTACCTTTCAATTCATCTTGAGATAACAATGCAATAGCTCCAACTTGTGCTAATGCTTCAAGTATTAAAACTCCTGGCATAACAGGATAATCTGGAAAATGTCCTGCAAAAAACGGTTCATTTATAGTTACATTTTTATAGCCTGTTGCCCCTTGTTTATCCTCATGTATATATGCTTTATCCACCAATAAAAACGGATATCTATGAGGGATTATTTCCATAATTTGTTTTGCGTCTAACATATTGTCCCTCCTATTGTATTATAAATAAAGTTTCTCCAAACTCTACCATTTGCCCATCTTGAGCTACTATTTGTTTTATAACGCCACTTTTGTCAGCCTCAACTTCGTTCATTAATTTCATAGCTTCAATTATGCAAACAACTTGACCTTTTTGCACAACATCACCCACACTAACAAAAGGTTTTTCGCCTGGTGCACTTGCAACAAAAAATGTTCCAACCATAGGCGAAACAATATCTTCCCCTGCTATGGCTTGTATAGGTTGCTCTGATACTTGAGCTACTGGTTGCTGTATTTGCCCAGTTGTTATTTGCGGTAAAACAGTTTGTGTCACAACTTCTTTACTACGCTCTAATTTTATTTCAAACTCTTTATCTTTAAGCTGTAATGCACTTAAATCAGAGTCTTTAAATTCCTTAATCAAGGACTTTATATCTTCAATTTTCATTAATCTTCCCACCTTTTAAAAACCAATGTTCCGTTGTGTCCACCAAATCCTAACGAGTTGCTCATTGCATACGTTAGCTGTTGTTTTCTTCCTTCATTTGGAACATAATCTAAGTCACATTCTTCATCAGGCACTTGTAAATTTATTGTTGCTGGGATAAACCCATCTTCTAATGCTTTCGCAATAATAATGGCTTCCACTCCACCTGCTGCACCCAATAAATGTCCTGTCATTGACTTTGTTGAACTTACTGGAACTTTTGTGTCATCACCAAATATAGCTTTTATAGCTTGCGTTTCATACTTGTCATTATATTCTGTGCTTGTTCCATGTGCATTGATATAATCTATGTCATCTGGTGTAATTCCTGCATCACTAATAGCTTCAGCCATAGCTCTTGCACCACCTTCACCGCCTGGAGCTGGCGAAGTTATATGATATGCATCACCTGTTGCACCATACCCAACGATTTCAGCAATAATATGAGCACCTCTTTTTTGAGCATGTTCAAGACTTTCAACAACAATAACTCCCGCACCTTCAGCCATAACAAAACCATTTCTTTCCTTATCAAAAGGAATAGATGCACGATTTTTATCTGCCGACGTGCTAAGTGCTGTCAACGCTTGAAAACCTGCAATACCTGTTTTTGTTATTGTAGCTTCTGCACCACCTGCAAATATAACATCTGCTTTTCCATTTTGTATTGCTCTAAACGCCTCACCAATTGAATGTGTGCCTGACGCACAAGCTGTTACAACTGATGTACAAATACCTTTTGCCCCAATATAAATCGCAGCGTTACCTGCCCCCATATTTGAAATTGACATAGGAATAGTAAATGGTGATACTCGTCTTGCACCTTTTTCATGCACAGTAATAACCGAATTTTCTAACGTTTCAAGACCACCTATACCAGAACCAAGTATTACTCCAACTCGCTCTGCATTTTCTTCTTCCATGTTTATTCCTGAGTTTATTAATGCTTCTTTTGCTGCATAAATTGCAAACTTTGCATATCTATCTAGCCTTCTTTGCTCTTTTTTTGGTATATGGGCAGCAAAGTCTAAATCATTTACTTCAGCAGCTAATGTCACGCTATAATCTTCTGTTAATGGAAATCTTTGAATAACATCTATGCCACATTTTCCGTCTTGTATATTTTGCCAAAATTCTTCTAGTGTATTACCCAACGAAGACGCTACTCCTGCACCCGTAATTACCACTCTCATTTTTTCCTCCCACTAGGCTTACATCACCATTCCACCGTCTACTCGGATTGTTTCGCCTGTAATATATTTTGATAAATCGCTTGCCAAAAATAATGCTGCACCTGCCACATCTTCAACTGTTCCAAGCTTTTGCATAGGTATATTTTGCATAACTTTTTCTTTAACTTTGTCACCTAATACATCTGTCATTTCAGTTTCAATATAACCTGGTACTATCGCATTTGTTCTAATATTTTTCTTTGCAAATTCTCGTGCCACTGACTTTGTAACACCTATAATTCCTGCTTTTGCAGCTGCATAATTCACTTGACCTGCATTTCCCGTTAAACCTACAACCGAAGACAAGTTAATTATACTACCGCCTGACTTCATCATTGGGCGAACTGCATGTTTTATACAATTAAACACACCTTTTAAGTTTACATCTATAACTTGGTCAAATTCTTCTTCTGTCATTCTAAGTAGCAACATATCTCTAGTTATTCCTGCATTATTAACTAATATATCTATTTTACCAAAATGATTTATAGCCTCATCTATCAAAGTTTTTGCTTCATCAAAATTAGCTACATTTGCTTGCACCACAATTGCTTCTCTACCCATCGCAACAATTTCGTCTGCAACTGCTTGTGCAGTATCTTTGCCTGACTCAGACGAATGGTTGATTACGACATTTGCACCATTTTGTGCATACATTATAGCTATCGCTTTTCCGATACCTCTACTACTGCCTGTTATGACAGCTGTTTTTCCTGTTAACACTTATCGTCCCTCCAGCATTTTTATCGTTTTTTCTAAACTTGCCTTATCTTCTATATTATAAACATTTACTTCCTTAGAAGTTTTAGATACAAATCCACATAACGTCTTTTTAACCCCAACTTCAATAAATGTATCAAATCCATCATTAATTAATCTATTTAAAGTTTCCCTAAAACGTACACCCATAATTATTTGTTCTGGAATATATGTTATAACCTGTTCTTTGCTTGTCATATAATCGGCTGTTACATTGCTAATTATAGGAATTTTCGGGTCACTAAATTCAAATTGTGATAACTTTTCTTTTAGGCTATCTGCTGCCGTCTCCATCAGTGGGCTATGAAACGCCCCACTAACAGCAAGAGGTACAACACGTCTCGCACCTTTTTCAGTTAAAATAGTACTTGCCTCACCAACAGCATCTGCTTGACCAGATATTACAACTTGCCCAACGCAGTTGTCGTTCGCCAACGTAACTATTTTGCCTTGGCTTGCCAGTGTAGCACACACTTCTGAGACTACATCTGCACCAATTCCAATAACTGCACTCATTTTTCCAGGTTGATTTGTTGCAGCTTTATCCATAAATTCTGCTCGCAAATCTACTATTTTAAGTGCATCTTGAAAAGTTAAAATTCCACTTGCAACTAAAGCACTATACTCACCTAGGCTAAACCCTGCAACAGCATCAGGTTTTATGCCACTTTCTACAACTGCATTGTATGTGGCAATAGTTGTTGTAAAAAGTGCCGCCTGAGTATAGCGTGTTTGGTTTATAATTCCGTTTTTATCAGCGAAACATACTTCTTGCACGTCCCAATCTAAAATTTTATTGGCTTCATCGTAAATTTTACGACTTGCCTCATAATTGTCATATAAATTTTGCCCCATTCCAGCATATTGTACTCCTTGTCCAGAAAACAAAAATGCTATTTTAGGCTTGTTTGCTGTATCCACCTTTTACACCTACTTATATCTTAAAATTAATTAAAGTTTTGCTATTTTCTATTATGTCCACAAGTTCAGTCAAATAATCATTTATAATCTCATTAGTTGTTTGTTCTTTTGTAAACATACCAGCAATTTGACCTGCCATTACGCTACCATTTACAACATCTCCATCAACAACAGCCGCTCTTAGTGCCCCTGCCCCTATCTTCTCAAGTTCTTCTGGAGCTACACCTTGTTTTTCGAGTTTGTTATACTCTCTAGTAAGCTTGTTGCGAAGTGTACGAACTGGGTGCCCTGTGCTTCTGCCTGTTGCCACTGCGTCTATATCAGTTGCTTTTATAACTCTGTCTTTGTAATTTTGGTGCACTTCACATTCTTTTGCAAGCAAAAATCTAGTTCCAACTTGGATAGCGTCTGCACCTAACACAAGCGCCGCCGCAAATCCACGTCCATCACCAATACCACCTGCTGCTATAACAGGGATTTTTACAGCATCAGCAACTTGTGGAACAAGTACCATAGTTGTAAGTTCACCTATATGTCCGCCAGCTTCACACCCTTCAACGATTACTGCATCCGCACCGCCTTGCTCCATACGTTTTGCAATAGCCACTGATGGCACAACTGGAATAACTTTTATGTCGTTTTCTTGCCAAGCTTTCATGTATTTTCCTGGGTTACCTGCCCCAGTAGTTACAATTTTCACTTTTTCTTCAATTACAATTTGTGCTACTTCGTCTGCAAAAGGACTAAGCAACATAATGTTTACGCCAAATGGCTTTTTTGTTTTTTGTTTGCATTTACGTATTTCTTCTCTTAACCATTCACCTGGTGCATTTCCTGCAGCAATAATCCCAAGTCCACCTGCCTCTGATACAGCAGCAGCAATAGCGTGATTTGCAATCCACGCCATTGCTCCTTGAAAAATGGGATATTGAATACCAAGCATTTCACATACTGGGTTCATATTCAACACCTCAAAATTGTTATTGTCTTTCTTCAATGTATTTAACAGCGTCTTCTACTGTTTTGATTTTTTCTACGTCATCATTTGCAATGCTAACACCAAATTCTTCTTCAAGAGCCATGATAATTTCAAATAGGTCTAATGAATCTGCATCTAAATCATCTTTGAAGTCTGATTCTAGAGTTACTTCTGCTTCCTCAATACCTAATTTTTCTGCAATAATTTCTTGTAATTTTTCTAATATCATTTTACAATCCTCCTATTTATATGTGTTTTTATATATCTTAAAGGTAAATACCTAGTAAGAACTTTACCATTCTAGCAAAATGCTACCCCAAGTTAGACCCCCACCAAAACCTGTCAAAACTATTTTATCACCAGTTTTAAACTTATGTTTTGCCTCATCTAAAGCAATCGGTATACTTGCGGCTGATGTATTGCCATGAGTTGCTAAGTTTTTAATAAATTTTTCACCATCTATACCAAGCTTTTTTGCGATACTATCTATCATTCGCTCATTTGCTTGATGCAAAATAAAATAATTTATATCTGAAAGAGTTAGACCTGCCGTTTCTACTATGTTGCTTATACTTTTTGGCACAACATTTGTTGCAAATCTATACACCTCTTTGCCGTCCATCACCATATACTTTTCTACTTCTTCAGTATTAACTAAACAATTGTTTATATTTCTGTTGTTTAGCCTTAAAACTTGCCCCAAAGTACCATCTGTACCTGTTGCAACATCCAAAATTTTATTATGTTCCGTTTGTTCATACACCGCTGCACCAGCACCATCACCAAATAAAACACATGTGTTTCTGTCTGACCAGTCTACAACTTTGCTTAATAGTTCAGCTCCAATAACTAACACAGTTTTGTTGCTACCTGATTTTATTGCGTCTACAGCAATTTTTGACCCAAACACAAATCCACTGCATGCCGCACTTATGTCAAACGCTGTGGCATTTTTTGCCCCTATATTGTTTTGCACCATAGCTGCCGTTGTTGGCATCATTTGATCTGGCGTTATTGTCGCCACAATTATAAGGTCAAGTTGTAGAGCATTTAGATTTGCATTTTTTAATGCTAATATTGCAGCATCTGTAGCAAGCTGCACTGTTGTTTCACCAGATGAGATATATCTTGATTTTATTCCAGTTCTTGTAGTTATCCATTCATCAGATGTATCTACAATTTTTGATATATCATCGTTGGTCAGTGTCTTTGTTGGTTTTGCACTACCTGTGCCACTAATCTTAACGCCCCTCATTATGTTACTCCTTTACCACATATTTCTAAAATTTTACTGCTTATAGTGAGTATAACCTTGAATTCTGTCCAGTGTCAAGCTTATATTAATGAGTTTTTTGTAAATTTTGATTAATATTTTGATAACATTGACCAAATTGACACCTTTTTCCTAAAACCATTAAAGTATTCCACCTTGCGTTGATTTTTATACCGTTCATATGATAATATTAAATATATTTATCATAATTAACTAGAGAGGAAGTATAAATAATGAGTGTTTTAGACGTAAAAAAAGTGACACATGGCTTTGGGTCACGTAGTATTTTGGAAAATGTATCGTTTAGGTTATTAAAAGGAGAGCATGTTGCACTGGTTGGTGCTAACGGCGAGGGTAAATCAACATTTTTAAATATAATAACAGGTGAATTAATGCCTGACGAGGGTACAGTAGCTTGGTCAAACCGTGTAACCGTTGGGTATCTTGATCAACATTCGGTGTTAGCTAACGGAACAACTATTCGTGACAATCTTAGACTTGCCTTTGATGGATTGTTTGACCTTGAAAAAGAAATGCTAGCAATATACGAAAAAATGGGTGAAGCTGATGACAACGAAGTAAATAAACTTATGGAAGACGCCTCAGATATTCAAAATATTTTGGACAACAGTGGGTTTTATATTTTGGATTCAAAAATCGACGAAGTTGCACAAGGGCTTGGTCTTAGCGATATCGGGCTTGATAAAATGGTTAACGAACTTAGCGGTGGACAGCGTACAAAAGTTTTGCTTACAAAATTGTTGCTCCAAAATCCAACTATTTTAATACTTGATGAACCTACAAACTATTTGGACGAAAATCATATTGAGTGGCTTAAAAGATATTTGCAAAATTATGAAAATGCTTTCATTTTAGTATCGCATGATATTCCGTTTTTAAATGAAGTATGTAACCTAATTTATCATGTTGAGCAGTGTGAGCTTACAAGATATGTCGGAAACTATGACGAGTTTTTGAGGCTGTATGAACTTAAAAAGCTACAACATCAAAAAGCTTTTGAAAAACAGCAAAAAGAAATCGACAAATTAGAAGATTTTATTGCACGAAATAAAGCACGTGTTGCAACAACGGGTATGGCTAAAAGTAGAATGAAACAACTTGATAAAATGGACGTTATCGAAAAGCCACGTGAAAAGCCTAAGCCTATATTCAATTTCAAGTTTTCAAAAGCACCTAGTCGCTTTTTGATCGAGGCACATGACTTAGTTATCGGTTATGACGAACCGCTTACTTCACCGTTAAACTTTAAGGTTGAACGTGGTCAAAAAATAGCCATTTGTGGTGTCAATGGACTAGGTAAGTCAACGCTATTAAAAACTATGCTTGGTATTATCCCACCTGTTGCAGGAAAAATTGAACATGGTGAAAATATTGACTATGGATATTTTGAGCAAGAAGATTTAAGAGATAACAACAATACGGCGCTTGAAGAAATGTGGAATACGTATCCATCTATGACAAATCACGAAGTGCGTTCCGAGCTTGCAAAATGCGGGCTAACAACTGACCACATTACAAGTCTTATGAAAGTCTTGTCTGGGGGCGAAAATGCTAAAGTTAGGTTGTGCAAAATTTTGCATGAAGAACTAAATTTGTTGGTGTTAGATGAGCCTACAAATCACCTTGATGTTGAGGCAAAAGACGAGCTTACACGTGCATTAGGTGCGTTCAAAGGAACAATTATTTTGGTTTCACATGAGCCTATATTTTACGAGGGCTTTATAACAGACGTGTGGAATGTTGAAGATTGGACAACAAAAACGGTATAAAAACTATGGGGCAGGTTAAAAAACCTCTTGCCCCATATCAATAATACTATCTGGCATATCAACATCTCGCAAACTATCACACTCACCGAATGCTTTATACCCAATTTTCGTTACACTTTCTGGTATAACAACTTTAACTAAACTACAACATTTATAAAACGCCTTATTTGCAATTTCTTCAACCGTATCAGGCACAGTATACTTAGTCCCCTTGGCATTAGGATACACTAACAATTTCTTGCAATCTTTTGTATACAACACGCCATCTATGCTTTTAAAATGTTTATTATGCGGGCTGACATTAATCTTTTCTAGCGATTTACACCCAATAAACGCTCCCTCGCCAATTGTTGTCAAACTTTCTGGTATATAAACTTCTCTCAAATCTTTGCACCCCGTAAACGAACTTTCCCCCAAACAAACTATTCCATCTGGTATTTTATATTTTTCCCCTGCTTTATTTGGATATGCAATTATTATTTGACCATCTTTGCTAAACAATACGCCATATGAACTTTGAAAATACTCATTTGTTGGATTAACTATAATTTGCTCCAAAGATGAGCACCCCACAAATACATTTTCTCCTATAGAAGATATTGTTGGCGAAATTTCCAACCTTATTAAATCAGTACAATAACTAAATGCCCTATCCGCAATAGTTGTAACACCATCTGGCGTTATGTAAGTCTGACTTCTTTTGTTAGGAAATAATATAAGCGTCTTTCCACTTTTAGAAAACAAAACTTTCTCTGATGATTGAAAATGATTATTCGTTGGATTTATATAAATTTGATCAAGAGCTTCACACTGTAAAAATGCTTTTTCGCCTATCGAAGTTACGCTATACGGCAACCCAATATATCTTAAATTTAAACATTGCTTAAACAACTCTTTTGCTATTTTTTGAACCTGTACCCCTTGTATAGTAGCAGGAATTTCAATTTCTGTTATTGTTTTATCAATCTTACACACTGTCCCTGTTTCTGCGTCAAATTCAATTATACCATCTTCTGTATCTACCCGTTTCATAGTCCACCCCTCAATTTATTTTAATACAACACATTTTATCATATCTACTACATTATAACAATAAAATATCTATAATTTTACATGATGTGTACTAATTGTTGAATAATGTCATAAATCCTTTACAAATAATTATTAATTTGGTAAACTATATCTAATTGACTAGAAAGGAAGACATAAATGCTAACTGAAAATGATATTATAAAAAAATATGCAACTTGCGAAACTGTGAAAGATGTACAAAAAAAATATAAAAAATTATTGAAAGTATACACGCAAAAAAAGTATCATCATAACACTAACCTATCTATCCCAACTTCTACGGTAAAATCTTGGATAGATACATATAGTGAACAACGTATTAATCAACTATCTATCAAATCGTCAACAACTGAACTTTTTGAATTTGCTGATGAAAATAAAACTATTTTAACAGGCTTAAAAGAACCATACAAAGGCGGGGGAAAACTTATTATCCCAAATGGGGTGACCACTATCGCAACTGGTGCATTTTGGTATAAACAGAAAGCCCCACACCCTTGGATTTGGGACAATACCAAAATAGTTATCCCGAAAACTGTTGCCAAAATTGAAGAAAATGCTTTTCGTGGTTCAAGCAACATTACGGGGTTAATTTTTGAACATAGCGATAACTGTCCCCTTGAAATTGGGGCAGGTGCTTTTTCAAGTTGTGGGAATTTTGCTGAATTAGAATTTCCGTCCAAAACTACTTTTTCAGACCATTGTCGAACAAATCAAAAGAAATTTGCTATTTTTGAGGGCTGTCATATAAAAAAACTTAGTTTGCCATTTAATACAAATTTTTCTTTGCGATATTTGATAGGAACGTCTAAAGTTGAAGAAATAGTTATAATTTCTAAAGATGTATTTGGTACAATTAACGGTGAATTTGCAAAAAATAACGGGTTTCCTTCCTTAATAAAGGTAACTTTAAACTCTGATACAACTGTCTTGCCAAATGGATTTTTTAACACTTGTTTATATCTTGAAGAAGTTGATGGCATACAAAATATAATTAATTCAAATGAATCTTTTATTAATTGTCCAAAAATGGAATTTGTTCAAGGCCATTGGACAGATGCATTACTAAAAGCATCTCTTGACTGGGCTATAAATAAATTGTCAAATTCTAAACTTACACAACAAGAAAAAACAAAACTGTTGCTTGAACTAAAAAAAGATTTAGCATCTTCAATTGAAGCTTGCAAAAATATGTAACTACTTAATTTATATTTATCTATCAAAAAATAGTTCGATAACACTAAACAAGGGTATTGCCTAGAAACCCCTAAAAGCAATACCCTTATTTTTAATATCCATCTACTTGTTCATTTTTAATTAGTTGACAGATTGAACTTGTCCCAAGTCTACTTGCACCAGAATCTATAAACTTATTTGCATCATCTATAGTTTTTATTCCACCTGCTGCCTTAATTCTAACAGCGTCTCCAACATTTTGCTTCATTAAGCTAATGTCTTCAAGAGTCGCCCCATCTGTACCAAAGCCAGTTGATGTTTTTATAAAATCTGCACCTGCATTTGTTACAGCCTTACATAACACGATTTTTTCTTCTTGCGTCAAATAACAAGTTTCTATTATAACTTTTAATATTTTATCACCTGTCGCTTGCTTAATTTGTTTTATCTCATCTTCAATTTTGGCAAAATCGCCTGATTTTGCGTCTGAAATATTTATGACCATATCAATCTCATCTGCACCATCTGCAACTGCCTGTTTCGTTTCAAATACCTTTACTTGCGTTGTGTTATATCCAAGTGGAAAACCAACCACAGTACAAACTGCGACACTCCCGCCCAAATATTCGCTAACTTGCTTAACAAAACTTGGGGGGATACAAACTGATGCAACTTGCATTTCTTTTGCTTCATCGCATATTTGTTTGATGTCGTCCCAAGTTGCTGTTGGCTTTAACAATGTGTGGTCTACTTTTTCTAGTATGTGTTTCATGTTTCACCTCAAAATATTATTTTTTATAACTTATGCGAAGTTCTAGCATATCTCTCTCAGAGTTTTTTACTAATATAAGATTTTTATTATTTAACACTTCATATGTTATATCATTAAAATCATATATGTTTACACATATTTCAATAGTTTCCTTTATCATATCTTCTATCATATCAAAATATTGTTCCGAAATATCTAGCTCAATAAACGGCGTATCTTTAAGATTATTTGTAAGCACAACGGCTATCTCCTGAGTGCTAAAATTATGTTGCTCATCTGCCACTCGAAGCTTATCTTTTAACATATGGGCAAATTCTGCAACCGACTCCTCAAACATCGTAATTTTAGGGTAATTTCTATCTGCAGTTTTTTCAATCAAACCTCTATCTGCCGCTGTAAAAAAATATCTGGCTACTTCAGCTGTATTGTTATCTTCAAGTATTTGTATATATATTTTAATTTCTTTATTATCATGCAAAGTAATCTTATATATTTCGGAACACGTGTAATTAAAACGCTTTTTATTTTTTGGTAAAATAGCCATTGTCGCCTCTTTTCCAAAAATGCTTCCATGGTATGAGATTACTTCTTTAATTAGAAAATAGTTTCTTGGTACGCATACACAATACAAATCTCCACTAAATTCTTCACAAACAGTGTCCCTTCTAGCTAGAAGAAACATTTGTACACTAAACATTATGTCCTCACGACTCATTGGTATTGAAGTTTTTAGGTTCGTAAGTGTGTTAGCTTTAACATGTTTTTTGTTTGCTGGCTTTTTGAGATTTTTTGCACTCTTTTTGTTGTTAAATAATATACTGTCCATACTATTATCATGACTATTTTTGTTTTTAATAATCTGAATCATCGATTGCACTTCTGCCTCAACATTTGCTATATTTTCTGGAGTAGCGAGTTCTGCTAGTTCTGCTTGAACTTCTCGGTAATCTTCAATTTCCTTTTTCATAAACATTACACTATCTCTAAAATCTTCATCTGTTTCATATGCTTGATACCTCTTATCAAGTGTAATAATTTCATCATACATGCTATTTATTGCACTTATAATTCTATCCTCTTGGGTTATTAATGCTTGAACTTGATAAGGAAAATCAACTTTTTCTTTTTCTCTTACAGCAATAAATGCATTAATTAAGCATATCGTTTTATAAGTTACAGCTATGTCTTTTGTATAATTCGGGTAACAATTTGCTATAATAGTTTGTCCAGCAAGTTTAAACCAGCACACTAAATCCCAAACTGTATCCGTATTTATGGTAGGCATAGGGTCATGCAAATCTTTTTGTAGGTCCAACAAATACTCATCATATGGCTTACTATCAACTAAATGGTCGATGGTATTTTCTAAATTTTGAAACACTTTTACCAAAATATCTATCAATTCGTTTACTGTTGCTTTTGCATCTCTTATATCTTGAAGTGATACTTCTTTTATATTGAGTGCTTTTCTAACTTTCATATATTCCCTGTTGTCATCTCGTCTATCTTCTAGTGTATTTACTAGATGTTCGTATGGACTTATTAAATGTTTTTCAACTAGTTGTAAAATTTGCGAATTAAATCTTGAACTATCCATAATTTTATCAGTCCTTTCTCCATATATTGCTAGTATTATACAATAAGCCTGTCCATTTTGCAATAAAAATAAAAATATTGATATACCAATATATTAGTGTTATTATATATATACATTTAAAAAGGAGGTTGGTAATATGAAAAAATTAATTAGATTTGACTGGGCTATAAAAACCGTACTTAGAAAAAAAGATAATTTTGATATACTTGAAGCTTTTATATCTGATTTGACTGGTATAGACGTAACTATTCAAGAAATACTCGAAAGCGAAAGCAATCAAGAAACGGCAACAGATAAATTTAATAGAGTTGATATTTTAGTTAATGACACCAATGGAAATAGGTATATAATTGAAATTCAAAATAACGAAGAAACCGACTACTTAAAAAGAATGTTATATGGCACAAGTAAAAATATCGTCGAAAATATCAGTTTAGGCGAACGATATGCGACTATCGTTAAAGTTATATCTATTAATATCATATATTTTGAATTAGGGGCTGGCATAGATAGCGTTTATCATGGCAAAACTGAATTTATAGGATTAAACACCCAAACTAGACTAAACGAATCACATCAAATTATGCTTGCCACGTATGAGCCATATCATCAATATGACCCTAAAGTATTTCCTGAATATTATATCATTATGCCTAATAGATTTAATGATGAAACTAAAAATAAATTTGATGAGTGGTTGTACTTGCTGAAAAATAGCGAAATTTCTAAAACTGCAACTTCTTGTGTTATGAATCGTATTAACGAACAACTAAATATTTTAAAGATGGATGCAGATGAAAAACGTGAATATGAGCGTTTTATCGCAAATAAAGTTATTTATGATACACAAATTGAAACGGCACAAAAACAGGGCATGGAACAAAAAGCTATCGAAACTGCTAAAAACCTTATCGCTGACAATATTGAAATTAATTTAATATCAAAGTGGACTGGTTTATCATCACAAATTATACAACAACTAATTGATGAATCACAAAAATAGGAGGGCTTTACCCCCTCCTATCTCTTTAAACAAAAAACCATGACATCAAAAACGATATCATTATATAGGCTACCCCTATCACAAAAATATCCATTCCAACGTGGTCTTTTGGCTTCATTTCCTGTCTAATACGCTGATATTCTCTATACTGGTCAATCGTCTTAAAATCATTCGGATTAGTACGTCTTGAAAACTTTTTCGTATGATATTTAACAGTTTCAAACAACTTTTCTGCACCAGACACCATAACAAGCCCTGGGAAAAATAATAACGCACCCGTAACAAAAAAGGCATTTGATACATAAATCATATGAAAGTTAAAATCATAAGCAAAATACATTATCATCATTACTAAAACTAGAGTTATTAGTATCAAACCACCTTTTTGTTTCATAAATTATTTACCTCTGTATTTTTTTACTTCTTCAGAGTTTGCAAGCACAAAATGCCCTTCTTTTACTTCTTGGAACGTTGGCTTCTCTTTAGAATAGTCATGCATTTTAGGATCATATTTTATTCTTTGTCTACTTTTTTCATACACAGGGTCTGGCAGCGGCACAGCTGATAACAATGATTTTGTATACGGATGTATTGGATTATCAAACAGTTCATCAGCTTCTGCAAGCTCAACCATATTACCCATATACATAACCCCAACTCTGTCACTAAAGTATTTAACAACTGACAAGTCATGGGCTACGAATAATATCGTTAAATCAAGTGCATCTCTAAGGTCATTAAGTAGATTTATAACTTGTGCTTGAATCGAAACGTCAAGGGCACTTATAGGCTCATCAGCTATAAGAAACTGTGGATTTAATACAAGGGCACGTGCAATACCAATTCTTTGACGTTGCCCACCACTAAACTCATGCGGATATCTGTTTCCATGCTCTGGCACAAGTCCAACTGTTTCAAGTGCTTTATTAACTTCTTTCAGGATATTTTCCTCTTTTTTCTCACCCATAATACGTAGACCTTCAGCAATAATTTCTTTAACTGTCATACGTGGGTCAAGAGATGCGATTGGATCTTGGAAAATCATTTGCATTTGTTGCATAAGAGTACGATCTCTTTTTGAGTTAAGGCGTTTTTTTCTTGCAATTTCAGCTTTGTTAAACGCAATAATTTCTTTTGCCTTAGTTTTATCAGACATTTTTTTAGCTTCTTCAATAGCAAGCGTATTTGAGTCTGTTCCCTCAACTATAGTTTGCCCCAAAAACTCGATACTACCATCTGTTGGGTCATGAAGTCTAATTAATGCACGTCCCGTAGTTGTTTTTCCACAACCAGACTCTCCAACTAGACCAAATATTTCTCCTTTATACACTTCAAAACTTACTCCATCAACCGCTTTAACAACAATTTTGTCTTTCCCTGTGCCTGATTTAAAGTGCATTTTAAGATTGTTTACTTTAAGTATTGGTTCTTTTTGTTGCATCTTTTATACCCCCTTCTCAAGTTCTTTTTGAAGTTCAGTCGTCATCGCTCTCATACGTGTAATACGTTCGCTAATGATTTCTGGCATTGGCGTTGGTGGTGCATTTTCATGCAATAGCCATGTTGCTGCATAGTGCGTATCCGTCACTTTAAACATCGGTGGTTGTTCTTCCATATCAACTTTCATTGCATACTCACTACGAAGTGCAAATGCATCACCTTTTGGTGGAAATCTCATATCTGGAGGAGTCCCTGGTATCGTAAGAAGTCTATCTTTAGATGTTAAATCTGGCATTGACCCAAGAAGTGCCCAAGTGTATGGGTGTTTTGGATTATAGAAAATTTCTTCAACTTTTCCGATTTCTTGGATTTTTCCAGCATACATAACCGCAATTCTATCAGCGATATTTGCAACAACCCCAAGGTCATGCGTTATAAATATAACTGTTAAGCTACGTTGTTTTTTAAGCTTGTTTATAAGCTCAAGTATTTGTGATTGAATTGTAACGTCAAGTGCCGTTGTTGGCTCATCACATATAAGAACGTCTGGGTTTGATGTAAGAACTATCGCAATAACTATCCTTTGTCGCATACCACCTGAGAATTGGAATGGATATTGGTTAAAACGATTTTCTGGGTCTGGAATACCAACCTCTGTCATAACCTCAATCGCTCTTTCTTTTGCTTCCTCTTCCGTTACACAACGTAAACGTTTAATTTGTTCTTCTTGTGCTGCAACTTTTTTGCTAAGCTCATCTGCAGAAAGTCCAGATGGATTTTTCTTGATTTGCTCAAGTTCTTGCTTTAACTTTGCTTCCTCGGCATCAAACTGTGCTTTAACTTTAGTTGTAGCAGCTCTTTTTGCTTCATCCATTTTCTTTTTTGCAGCTGGAAGAAGTTTTTTGTTATCTGATATAACTTTTTTAAGCTTTGCAATTTCTTCTTTATTGCCTTTGCTTACTTCAATTTCATGTTTTGCAATTCTGATGTTGTGTTTAATCTCAAAATATGCAATTCTTTCTTTGTGATATTCTTCTTCAATTTTGTTTTTTACGTGGTCTCCATTAAGTAGGAGACCTTCCGTAATTTGTTTACCAATTTTCATAATTGGATTTAAGCTTGAAAGTGGATCTTGATAAATCATACCGATTTTTTTACCACGAATTGCATGAAACTGCTCCTCTGGAATACGAAGTAAATCTTCGCCATCATACATGATTCTTCCACCTTCAATTATAGAGTTACCTGCAAGTATCCCCATAATTGCTCTTGTTGTAACTGATTTTCCTGACCCAGACTCTCCAACGACTGCTAGAGTTTCACCTTCTTCTAGGTCAAAACTTATATTTCTAACCGCCTTAACTGTTCCACCTGTCGCTCTAAATGAAACTGATAAATTTTCAACAGATAATTTTTTTGCCATTTCTACTCAGCCCCTCTCAATGATGGATTGAATGCATCTCTAAGTGCATTTCCAAACATATTAAACGTAATCATAAGTATTGAAATGATTAGTGATGGGAATATCGTTAAGTATGGGTAACTTAACAAGTAAACTCTCGCATCAGCTAGAAGTACCCCGATTGATACCCCTGTAAATTCCATTCCTAAAACGTTAAATGAGTTTCCGTGTCCTATACCATATCCTAAATAAGATAATGATGCCTCAAGGAAGATAACCCCTGGAATTGCAAGTATACTAGATGTTATAAGTGTACCGATACCATTTGGAAGTATGTGCTTGAAAATCAAACGAGCATCTTTTGCACCCATCGTTCTTGACGCAAGAACATATTCTCTACCTTTATAGCGATAAAATTGCATCCTCGTAACGGACTGCATCCCTACCCAACCATCAATAATAATCGTAATAATAAGCGTATTTATACCAGAACCGAACATAACAACCATTATAGATAAAACAACAAGCCATGGCATTCTACCGATAAGCTCTGCAAAACGTTGCATTAATAAGTCTGTTGTTCCACCGTAATAACCTGAAATCGCACCATACGTTACACCGATTGCAACGTTGATAAATGTTGTTAAAACCCCGATATATAATGAAGTTCTAAGACCTACCCATACAAGAGAGAACAAGTCACGACCTGCTGGAGAAGTTCCAAACCAATAGTAAGGAAGTTCGTCATATCCAAGATACGCAGCATAATCAAGATAAACTTCATATGAATAATACTCTTGCCCATTAACTGTAACTCTATCATTTTGTTTTACAACTTCACGAATTGGGAAACCTTCACTAAAATACCAACCTTGTGGATTGTCTGGGTTTTCAATAATTTGAACGTTGTCGCCCCATTCTTCCATAAGTGCATAATATTCTGTTGCTGGGAATGCCATCTCATGCGTTAAGTCAAAAGCTGCAACATATCTATCATATCTAAAACTTGCAACTGTCATTTCACCATTTTGTCTAACATATAAACCTTTTCCTTCAACGATAGAAAACATTGATAATTCATATCCATCGATATTTTGAACAACATCTCCATTTTCCGAAACCTTAATAGCTCCAACTGCAGCTAAAGTTCCACCATCACCAGTGTATCTAAGTCTAACTTTTGATATAACATCACCAAATAAGTCTGCTCTATCACCAAATACATCAAACTCACTTATTCCTGCACTTGTGATAGTTCCAATCACTTCATAATCTCCACCAAACGATGTTTGTATAAGAACTTCAATACTACCGTTTGTCAAATCACTTACCTCAACAACAACCGTTGCGTTGTTTTCTTTGCTAAGTGTTAAATATTCTTGTGACTCAACTTCAATCATATTTGAATCGTTGTCAAGTCTTAGCACAGATTGACCACCTAAAACAACTGGCGATTTATCTATACTTGGAACAACACTATTAGTTAAAGTGTCCATAATAATTGCTTTTTCATTGTATCCTTCAGGTAAATAAAGACCTGTTGATTCATCAAAACTATCTAAACTTACTGGCTTATCTGCTATATACACAGTTCCATCCATAATTCCAAAGTTTTCTAACACTGGAATTCTAGGTGGCAAGAATGCTATTTTTTCGTTTAGTCTAACATACTCTTTCCCAACCAGACTTGGCATAAACAATGCACATAAAACTAATACTAGTAATATACTTGATGCAATCATATTAGTTTTATTTTTTCTAAATCTAATCCAAACGTCTTCAAGGTAACCAATCGGTTTACCTTGAATTTTTTGGTCATAAATTTTCTCATCTTTTTGTATAAATTCAAATTGATCTTTAGGTATATTTTTCATTACTTAGCCCCCATTCTAATTCTTGGGTCAATTAAGCCGTAAGTTAAGTCTACGATTAATACTGCGATTAGCCCAACGAAAGTGTAAAATGCAGTTGACGCAAGAAGTAAGTTGTAGTCGTATGCATTTTGAGTAAGTGCTCTAATAAATATTGTACCTGTTCCTGGTATAGAATAAATCATTTCAATAATAACCGAACCTGATAATATACCAACGAATGAATAAATAATACCTGGCACTAGAGGTACAAATGAGTTTCTTAGTGCATGTCTAACTATTGCTTGACGTCTAGTTAGTCCTTTTGTTCTTGCAAGTAGCAGATATTCTGAAGTTAAAACTTCTGTAAGCTCTGCTCTTGTAACCCTTGTCAAACTTGCAATTGGTCCAAATGTCATCGCAAGAACTGGTAATATCATACCTTTAATTCGTATCGAAGTTGCAGCATCTTGTGCTGGGAATATTGTTGGTACCCATTCAAGTCCATAACCAAATGTCATAACTAATGTTATCATTACAACAAATCCAGGAATTGAAATCATAACCATAACTGCTAATGAAATAATGTTATCTAGCATTTTATCTTTTTTAAGTGCCGCAAGCACTCCAAGTGATATTCCAATTGGAATGTAGAAAAATAACGCAATTATATTTATCGTCATTGTTGTTGGCATTCTATCCATTATAATTTCAAACACTGGACGACCAACTTCAACTTTTGTTGACGTTCCCCAATCCCATCTAAAAATTACATTGCTTACCCAAGCAACATACTGCTCATTTATTGGTACTGGTTCATATGCACGGATTAAGTTTCCGTTATCTTCGTAATAAGTTCCTTTCATAGTTGTTGCTGTAGATATTTGGCGTCTAAGCTCTGCCATTTCATTTTCATCAGTAACAATTCTAATTTCCATGTAACCATCATAAACTTGTTTGTTATAATAAATTGCTCTTTCTTCCTCTGAACTTGGTGGATAAGATGGAGCTAACTTAAATAGTGTAAAGTTTACTGATAATATGGCAAATAACATGATAAAAATCCACATTGTACGCATTCCGATATATCTTGCCATGTTTTCTTCCTCCTTAATAAATATAAAAAAGGGAGGCTATGGCAGCCATGACTCATGGTCGCCAGTGACCTCCCTAATCTTGTTTAATTATTGCACTTCTTGCCCATCAACAACGTTAACAACTCCGTTAAGTGCTGAATAGATTGCATTAAATGACCACAACTCTCTAACTGTTTCGCCGTCATAGTTTACATATTCCACTTCAATTTCTGGAACGTTTGTATCAATACCCCAGTTTAGAGTAAATCCACCTCTGTTGTCATCAGTGAATTGTTTTAAGAATGACGCAGCGTCAAGTCTTGAACCTGAAATCCCTCCGATTGACATATCAAATTCTCCAATTTGCATATGGTCATTATAAATTCCTGGGAAATCTTTTGGCATTGAATCAATAACAACTTTAATGTTGTGTTCTTCATTGTAGGCTATAGACTCAATTGCTTCTTTAATATAGTCACCTAATAATGCTTGCGACTCACTTCCACTAAAGTAGTAGAATTCTAACGTGATTGTGTCACCATTGCTATATACTCCATCAGCAACTAACTGGTCAATTGCACTGTTAAAGTATGCTTTTGCTGCTTCAACGTTGTAACCATGCGTTGATGGTGAAAGGTCTGATCCAACTGCTTGCCCTTGTTCCGTAGTTCTGTATGGTGTACCAATTTCTGCGTCAACAACGTATGCCTCTGAGAATAAATACATGTTTGGCTCAACTGTTTTCATAACTTCTTTTGCAAGCTTATTTCTATCAATTGAATGATATAATGCCATTTTGAAGTCTTGATTTGCAAGAATTGGCTCAGGTGTCCATGAACTATCTGGGAAAATAGACGTTTGATTTTCAATTGTACCTGTTCCGTTAAGCATCATTCTAAACGTTGTTGTACCTGGGATAAGTCTTAATCCTGGGTGAGATTGATACTCGTCGTATTGAGTTGTTGGAAGTGGTGAATAATCAAGTTTTCCAGCAACATATTCTTGGAATCTCATTTCTTGATCCGAGATTACAGAATAGTTAATTCCTGTTGCAAAATATTGATCAGCATGAATGTTATTTTCAGCTTTTTTCATTCTTACAACTTTATCACTTTCATAATAGTTTACGTAATAAGGTCCAGAATAAGCAACGTTTTTCTCACTATTTCCGTAGCTATCCCCCAGAGCCGCATACATTTCTAGCTGTATTGGCGATTTTACAAAACTACCCATTGAGTATTTAACTGTCCAAGCTGATTGTTGCTCAACAAATGTAAGTTGTAAAGTATAATCATCAATCACTTCAAAACCAACATCTTCCCAATCTGCCATTCCATCAACAAACGCTTGTGCGTTTACAATTTGTCCTGATCCTGTACAGAAGTCAGACCCACCACTTGTTGCTCTAAACCAACCGTTTTCAAGTGCAATTTTGTACGTTTCATAAAAGTCATTTGCATCAATAGTAGTATCAGTAATCATAGAAGTATCTGTATCTGGGTGGAATGACCACTCAAGGCCTTCTTGAATTTTAATTTGCCAAGTGTATGCTACTTCTTTACCACTTTCCGATTCAAATGCATCAACAGGGATTGGATCTCCAACCGCCATAGATGGTGCAAGGTCATATCCAGTTTTAGATGCATTAGGTGCATATTGATATAGTGCACCATAGAAGAATGTCATTAACTCAGACTCATTTGCATTTTCATATTGCCATTGGTTCCAAGTTGCTGGATTTGTCGTAACAGATGCTCTGTATGTGTATTCGCCTGCATTACCTGGCTGACCGTCATCCATAAGAACAGTGCTATCATCTGCTGTCATAGTTCCGTATCCATATAAGTTACCAAATCCCATAGCTGGATCATAATCTGCAAGTGCTGTTTGATATCTGCTTGAAAACATTCCATATCCCGCATTTGAATATAATGGAACTCCACCATATTGATTGTGTAATAGATAGTCTTCTGCCGCAGCCATAAATGTGTGTCTAAGCTCTGTATCAGCGAATTTAAAGTCAAATGTACCATTTGCTAACGTTAGCTCAACTTCTTTTTCTTCAACCTGTGTTGTTTCAGCTGGCGTTTCTGTTTCAGTTGGTGTTGTTGATGGTGTTGACGTGCTTTGTTGTGTTGTAGCGTTTGATGAACCGCTATCACTACTGCTACACCCTGTAAATACCGTTGCACCTACTGTCGTTACCATTAAAACTGCACAAAGTTTCAAATTTCTATTTCTCATTATTATTCCCCCTTATATTTTAAATTAATGTTTAGGAGTTTTTGTTGGACATGCAATCCTGATATACCCATCAAGGCATTTTCACTCCAATTTGCTACTGTTAAATATGTAGGTAGTCCCTAATAAACATTTAGGGTTTACCCCCTTTTTACACACTTACCTAATTCTTAAATTTTGCAAGTTTGCTAGGCGTAAACTTCATTTTCTAATTTAAAATAAAGTATACACGCATTTGTTACAGAAAGCAACCATTTTTATTTATTATGAGCCATTTTAGTTAAAGTTATGTAAAAAATATGAAGATAGTTTTTAAAACTGTAAAAAACTGCTATAAAGTTATACTTCATAGCAGTTAATTTTTACTAATATTATATATTTTTATTTAAATGCACTTTCGATATCTGATAACATTACGTCCATGGCAGTTAGTCCACCTTCAACTAGGTACCAAATGTTTGGTTCCAAGTAAATTATATTATCATTTTGGAACGCTTGTGTTTGGTTCATAATTTCATTATCAAGAAGCTCTTGTGCACTTGTAGCTCCGTCAGTTGAGTTTGCAGTATCTCTATCTATAACAAAAATATAATCTGGGTCAACATCAAGGAAAAATTCGTACGACGACGTGTCACCATGTGTTGTATCAACATTTTCTGCAAGGTTTTCAAACCCAATTGTTGTACCGATAATCGAACCACGTGAACCGTTACCAAGTGTGTTTATAGACCCACCTGTTACTATAGCCAGCAACATAGTTTTGCCTTCGGCTTGCTCTTGCAGTTTTTCCACACGTTTTGCATAATCAGCCAAAATTCCTTCAACTTGATCTTCACCCCCTATGATTGACGCATTTCGTCTAGTAAGCTCTTCAAAGCTATTATAAACATCATCATAGTCTAGCGAAGTTGCTATTGTTGGTGCAATCATAGTAAGAGTGTCATATGCTGATACAGTACGCCCACTTGAAAATATCACGTCTGGTTCAAGCGACATCATTTGCTCCAAATCATACTCTTTTAGTCCACCAAGGTCAGGTATGTTGTACTGTTTGCAAGCCTCTGCCAAATATGCAGGTAATCCCGACTGTGCCGCTCCAACGATTTTATCACCATAGCCAAGCTCAAGCAACAAATCTAGTGCAACATAATCAATTGTCACAATTCTTTCTGGCATATAAGGCACTTCAATGTCGATAATATTTTTTTCTGCATCATAGCCTTCAACTACAATTGTTGATGGTGCTACTGGTTCTGGAGTTGGCTCTGGCTCTGGAGCTTTCTCTGGCTCAGACTTTGGTTCTGGTGTGCTTGCTGTTGCACTTTGCGTTGTGTCTGGTTTTGAACTACTTGTTGAGTTAGAGTCGCTTCCGCCACTTGATGAACATGCCACCAAAGAGAAAGATGTTGTTATAACTAATCCAAATGCTAATAATTTTTTAATTTTCATTGTGATACTCTCCTTTTTAATAGTGAATAGTTTAATAGTGAATAGATATAGGTTTACCTTTAATCTCCATAATTTCAAAATCTACTTTATATAAGTCTTTTAAAACTTCTTGCGTCATAACTTCTTCAACAGTCCCAAATTTGCGTAATTTTCCGTCTTTAAATGCAGCAATGTAGTCTGAATACACAGCCGCAAAATTTATTTCATGCAAAACAAGTACAACGGTTTTACCTAGTTCGTCGCAAAGTCGTCTTGCAATTTGCATCATATTTGAAGAATGATAAATATCTAAGTTGTTTGTCGGTTCGTCCAAAAACACATAGTCCGTATCAAAGATTTACGCATAGCCTATAAATAGTATTTCTAACGTGGTGGTGGTAAGAGTATACTCTTACCACCACCACGTTTGTGGCACATGTGTGTTGCTATTAATTAAATGAAAGCAGCACACATTCACACTTAGCTTACACCACCACCAACAATACTACGCTCGTCGCTTCTCCACCTGCCCGTCGGCACGCTCAAAGCGTCTATGCTTTTATTTTGAAATGTAATCTCTCGTGCTGGCCTGACGCCGCGCGAGCAGATGGACCGGTTGAGCCTCCTTTCGAGAGAAGTCCTGGGATTACGCATAGGCTGCTCCAAATGCGGGAGCTACCTGTAACACCTGTTGCTGTCATCAGAGTCTGAGTATGTGATGCTAAAAGTAGCTCCGAGTATCGAGTTAACATTTCTCTTATTTGATTTTATTAAACTTTTTATTTATTTATTTTTTCATATCTCCCCTACAGTGTTCCCACAATGTTTTTTTTCAAAAATAAGATCTGTTTTCTCATCAAAAGGCAAAAAGTCTGGACATTTTCCCTCCGACATACTGTTACAGAGATGTGAAACCGTTCTATTGTTTTTATTATTAGTGACGCAACTGTCTCGAGCAATGACCGGGAGTATTTCTATGCTCCGCCCAGAAAAATCCACCTGTTGTACCTTCCACCTGTAGTAGAGCAACATTGACGGACCGGAGGCTGGAACAACAGCAGCATGGGAGGTAGGACGAGTTAATTCCTCATACTTAGACCATAAGTTTTTTAACGAGAGGCCTGGTTATTTTCTTAAGAATTAATTAGACTTCTATGGCTGTTCTCGGCTAGAAGAGGTGTGAAACTGCGATATCTCTCAAATGAAATCACTAGAATATCCCTGTTGTTATTCAGAGACTTAGTGTGCATGAGTGTGGTGATAAATGATTAGTCTCACATGTCATTTATTCCACATGTTGTAAAATAGGCTGGATGTTTGTTTTACTGTGGCATAATTATAAGCCATCAATCAGTATTCAGCCCTATGTACTGTGTTTACACAGTGTTATCTACTGTTTACACTCAGTACCCACTTTGTGAGGTACACCTGCACAATCTGTTAATCAATACAACAGTCTGACCATAGGCTGAATTCTACCTTTATGAACCTTATGTTTAGTTTTGAGTAACATTGTGTGAAATGTGTAAAATTTAAATATTTTGCATGTGATGTCTTAGCTTGTGTTGTTTGACATATTAAATGTTTACTTTTACTGTACATTTGACATTTTTTTGTTTACACACATGAGAAGGGCATAATATAAAAAACTTTCTTAAGTATATATGATCTCTATGTTAGGCATTTTTAGCAAAAGTGTTTTAGTGGTATAGTTTTTAATAAATCAAAGTGAGATAGGTCATGATATGCCATGAGAAAAGGGTGTGGAATATCTGAATCAT
>MDSP01000024.1_pt1 | contig 36165 bp, 29 predicted proteins | sample 1005811 | NCBI WGS metagenome assembly MDSP01 (sample SAMN05526596, study PRJNA338239) | gut metagenome | isolation source: stomach gut content | host: Naso elegans | place: Saudi Arabia: Red Sea | collected 2011-04
ATTCCGGATAACGCTCGCCCCCTACGTATTACCGCGGCTGCTGGCACGTAGTTAGCCGGGGCTTCTTAGTCAGGTACCGTCATTTTTTTCTTCCCTGCTGATAGAAGTTTACGATCCGAAAACCTTCTTCCTTCACGCGGCGTCGCTGCATCAGGCTTTCGCCCATTGTGCAATATTCCCCACTGCTGCCTCCCGTAGGAGTCTGGGCCGTGTCTCAGTCCCAGTGTGGCCGTTCACCCTCTCAGGCCGGCTATGGATCGTCGCCTTGGTGAGCTGTTATCTCACCAACTAGCTAATCCAATGCGGGTCCATCTCATACCGATAAATCTTTCCTAATCTTTTCATGCGATAAAATTAGTTTATGTGGTATTAGCGTTTGTTTCCAAACGTTATTCCCCTGTATGAGGTAGGTTACCCACACGTTACTCACCCGTCCGCCACTAACTACCGAAGTAGTCCGTTCGACTTGCATGTGTTAAGCACGCCGCCAGCGTTCATCCTGAGCCAGGATCAAACTCTCAAATAAAATTTTAAGTTTGTCTGCTGACATTACTTGTTTGTACTGTACTTTCGTACATACTCATTATAATTCTTGTCCTACTTTTATAGTAAGACTTTTGAATCGACTGGTCTATAATTGTGATACTATTTTATTTTCAATGTTCATATTTGCTTGTCAGTGGTTTCCCCTGCTGACTTTTACTATTATGCAACAAGTTATTTCATAAGTCAACCCTTTTTTTCACTTTTTCTTTATGAATTTCTACAAAAATTTTCAGCATTCATAAATTTCATGTGTTATTTCCTTATTATGTACCCGAAAATATTACAAATAAATTTTGCATTTTATAATTGCTCCTTCAATTTTTGACACAAAAATAGGTTGTAAACTTTTTGCCTACAACCTAAAATGTTTTTAGTTATTTGGTTTATGCTCAAAAATCATAATCGAAAGTGGTGGTACTACTACTTCGATTTTATTTTCTTTCCAGTTCCAGCCATCGCCTTCTGGTGTGTGAACTTCGTGATTTACTCTGCCTGTTCCACCATATTTCCAATCATCACTATTTAAAATCTCTTTGTAAGTTCCTGCTTTATTTACTCCAATTGGGTAGTTTTCGTATACAAATTGTGAGAAGTTTAGAACGATTACTAATTCTTGCTCCTGCGTTTTACGAATAAATGATACTACTAAAGTATCCAAATTATCTCCGTTAATCCACTCAAAATTTTCCCAAAGTTTTTCTTCATGGTAAAGTGCTGGGCTATTTACATATACTTCATTCAAATCTTTTGTAAATAACATAATTTGTTTGTGGTCATCAAATTCTGTTAAGTGCCAATCTAGCTGAGATTTTTCGTCCCATTCACTAGTTTGAGCAAATTCGCTACCCATGAATAATAATTTTTTACCTGGGTGAGCAAACATATATCCATAACAAAGTTTTAACCCTGCTCTTTGTTGCCACCAATCTCCCCACATCTTGTAAATTAAAGGACTTTTCCCATGAACTACTTCATCGTGAGATAGTGCAAGCATATATTTTTCAGCGTTCATATACGATAAACTAAACGTAATTTCATCGTGATGATGTCTTCTATATATAAAATCTGTTCCCAAATAATCTAGGCAATCATGCATCCAACCTAAGCACCATTTGAAGTCAAATCCTAATCCATGGTCCTCAACTTTTGTTGTAACTCCATGCCATGTGCTTGAGTCTTCTGCAATAATAATTTTTTCTGGGTGCATTGATTTTAGTTGGAAATTAATTTCTTTTAGGAAATTAACTGCATTTTCATCTGCCCATGTGCTACTTAAATTTCCACCATAAAGTATTGACGCTACAGCGTCCACACGAATTCCGTCCATGTGATATTCATTAAGCCACATTGTTGCACTAGAGATTAAGAAGTTTTTGATTTCTCGTCTTCCATAATCAAACATTAATGTATTCCAATCTGGGTGTAACCCTTCTCTTTCATACACTCTACAACCATCTAAGCACTCCAAAGCAAAATCATCAATAGGGAAATGTGCAGGCACCCAATCAAGAATTACCCCAATATTATTTTGGTGAAGTTGGTCAATTAAATATTTAAAATCATCTGGCGAACCATATCTATTTGTTGGCGCAAAATATCCAGTAACTTGATATCCCCAAGAACCATCAAATGGGTGTTCCAAAATCCCCATAAACTCAACGTGTGTAAAGTTTAACCACTTCATATATTCAATAAGAGGCTCAGCTAATGAACGATAAGTTAATGAATGCCCGTCAGGCTTTCTCCAAGAACTTATGTGTAATTCATATATGCTAATTGGCTGATTTACAGGAGTTTCCCCTTTGATTTTTTGTAAATATTGCTCATCATTCCACTGATATCTGTTTTGATTGTATGGTAAAGTGTGTCTGCTTGGACGCATTGCAAAATGTCTTCCGTAAGGGTCACACTTATATAACAAATCGTTGCTTTGAGTTTTAATTTCATACTCGTAACGGTCTGCCTCAGTTAAATTTGGAATAAAAATGCTGTAAACATTGGTATGCCCAATGTTGCTTAATATGTGGCGTTCCCCATTCCAATTGTTAAAATCCCCAATTACACTAACTCTTTTTGCATTTGGTGACCATATTGTGAACTGAACTCCTTGTACCCCATCATGCTCCATAACGTGACCACCAAGCCACTTATACCCCTCTGAGTAAGATGGATTTTGGAAACCACTAATTACTCCACTATCAGCAATTGCTGGATATGCGTAAGGGTCTTCCATCTCCCAAAATTTTCCGTCCCACCCTTCACATCTTAAAATGTACGGAAACTCTTTTTTACACTTGCCCATAACTCCTTCAAATAATCCATCACCAATTTCTGTCAAAGGATAAGTTCTATCTTTTACTTTTTTATTATGCACCTCAATATTTTTTGCATCTTTACAAAATACTCTTACGATAATTCTTTGATTTTCATGATCAAATTTCATTCCTAAGTAATCATGTGGTTGTAAATTGTTTCTTGAAAGTTCTTGTTCATAGTATAATCTATCCATAAATCCTCCTTAAAATAATGCACATTTAGCAAATTTTGTATTAAAAAGTAGTTTTAACTTTTCTATCTAATTCTACTATAATACGATTTTGGTATTTTTTCAACGTGTATAAGCTATTTTCTATTAATTTTACGCCTAATTTTTCTATTTTATGCCAAAAACCTCTTGTTTTTTTAGTAAAATTTTTATATTCTATAAATTATTAAGCTTTACAATTAGATTATAGGATATTTTTTTAATGTTAATTTTGGTAAAAATCATGGAAAATCAAGCGTCTAAAAAAATTTTTACTCCAAATGAATAACATATCCTAAATTTTGGCAACACTAACTAGAAAGGAGATTACCATGCCAAATTATAATTCCGTTGTCCTAAAAACTTTATCATATTCATATTATGAGTTTATAAACAACTACTACAAAATTTTGACTTGCCCAATTATGCCACAGCTAGAATTATTTAGCTTGGATTATTTAGAAATTAAAGAAGATTTAGATGAGATATTTTTTGAGCTTCCTGCAATTTTGGAAGAAGGGGAAGCTACCCAAATTGAGATTTTAAACCAACTTATAACTATGAGCCAAAAAATTGCTTATTGTTTTAAGGAGCTATTTTTAAACCAACGTCAAATTATCAAATATTCAATAACTGCAACTCCTCCAGATGATGTAATTTTGGAAGATTTGAGAGAATGGGAAAAATTTGAGGAGCAGATTATACCCGAAGAAATTTCTGAACAATGTGTAGAATACGTTTTTTCACATTTAGATATTACCGACCGAACAGAAGCAGTCCGAATGATTTTACCGTTTTTGCCTCTTAGAAAAACTCAAAATTATTTTCTTCATTATGTAGAAACAGCATTATCTTATGTGCAAGATATCAATGAACCCGAAACTTTAAATCTAACATTATCAACGCTTAGAGAGTTTTTATCTCCAAAAAGTTCTACTCCAAAAGAATTTTTTACAGATATCAAATTGGCTCTTGAAGAATTGCCACACATCACCGATTACTATAAATTTATGGACGAATTAAATGTTATCGGTATGGCTATGAATGATTTGGTAAATTTATCACACCTGTTTTATGGAATGATAAATAGTTTATGTAACATACTATCATTTAAGGAGTTAAGTTTTGAAGGCTTAACAGACTTACACCCAAGTTATTTAGATTTTTATTACTTAGCAAAATCTATTTTGGAAAATGATGAAGATGCTGAATTTTCACTGACTGCATTAGAAGACCGCCTAGAAGATGTGGGTCAATATGTGTATGAAGAATATGAAGATACAATTGTTGAATATGAAGATGATGCCCAATTAAATATGCTAAGAATTAGGCTAATAATGGAACTAGCTGATGAATTTACATTTAATATGACTGATTTTCCTCAACAATTTAGTCCAGAAACTACTGAAGAAATTGGTATTTTTATCAAAGACTTAGAAGCATATTTAAAATCTACTACAAAGAAAGAGGCTAAAATTAATATGCAATATATGTTAAGTTTAGTCCCATTTATTATGACTCCAGACCAGTTTGAGGACTACCTACTTTCTGGATTAACCGCTACTTCTAATCAAGTAAAAATGAGATGTGTTGCACTTTTGGCAGGCTGGATTAAAGATATTAAAGAAGAAATGGAATAATAAATTTTGAGTGATAACTCTATAATTTTTATAAAATCCTTTACTTTTTCTTTAGGTTTGTGCTAAAATACAAAAATATTAACAAATTTTGATATTCAAAGTTTTTATTTGAAGTAAACTTTATAGTTAATTACTTTTTTATTAAATTAGGAGGATTATTTATGTCTAAAAGTATAGTTCTTACCGATAGTGCCTGTGATTTGAGTCCACAGACACTAAAAGATTTTAATATAGTACAAGTTCCACTAAAAATTATTTACAAAGATAGAGAATACGAAGAAAAAGTGGAAATCTCCTCAAAAGAAATGTTTGCAAAACTTAAAGAGGAAGTCCCTACTACATCTTTGCCAAGTAATGAAACTGTTGCAAAAGCTATTTCTAAAATTATTGAACAAGGATACACAGATATATTAGTAGTTAATATTTCTACAGCTTTATCTGGAACATTAAATAGCATTCGTCTTGTTGCTGAAGATTTTCAAGACAAAATTAATTTTCATTATTTTGATACAAAAACTTTGGGATATCCTGAAGGAGTAATTGTTACTGAAGTTGCACGATGTGTAAAAGAAGGGTTGAGCGTTGAAGAAATTAAACAAAAATATCCTTCAATTATGGCACGTACCAAAGGATTTATTAACGTTGATACACTTGAATTTTTGATTAAAGGTGGCCGACTTAGTAAAGCCGCTGGTGCAATTGGAACTTTATTAAACTTAAAACCAATCGTAACTTACAATGAACAAGGTGAGCTTTATACATATAGCAAACCTAGAGGTCGTAAGCAAGCGAACAAGCAATTAAAAGAAGTATTAAAAGAAGATTTGGCAAAAGGTCCTTGCCGTGTTTGGATTTTGAGTGGTGATGCTGATGAACTTGCCCAATCTTTTTATGATGAGATTATGGATTTGGAGAATATCGAAAGCATTCATTTAGAAGAGATTGGTGCTTCTATGGGAATTCATACAGGACCAAACACTTTAGGATTAGTATATTTATCATTAGAATAAAAAATAAGCCACTAATCTAAATTAGAACTAGTGGCTTATTTTAATTTTCATCACAATATTTTTTAAACTTAGAAATTAAAATAAGAATATAAAAATCACTTATTATTTCAAGTGCTACTAAAAATTTGGCCAATGAACTCACTGGTGTAATGTCCCCATATCCAACGGTTGTAAAGGTTACTACGCTAAAATATAAACAATCAACACTCATCTTAATTGGGTCTTCGAGTCTAATTCCTGTAAAGCTTGATGGGTCATTATGAATTAAAAACGAAAATATATATGCAAATAAAATTATTGATGTCCCTACAACACTTGCTGAATAATGATAAAAATATTTTTTTGGTATTAACGCAAAATTTCTATAATAAAATTTTAGCAAAAATTGGATAAGTATTATTACTACGCAAATTGTCAAAGTAGTTTCTAACCCTGTATTTCCAGTTCTTTGTTGGCTAATTAAAATATTTGTTATAAATAACATTAACATATGTGCAGTTGTTGATAAATATAAAATTACCAAGTTGTAAGCACCTTTTTTATGCACATTAATAAATCCATAATATCTAAACAGATAATGTAATTTTTGTACTGAACGCAACACCATAAAAATTAAAATTGCACTCAAAACTGTAAGTCCAATTAACACCTTCATACTAGCCCCTCCTATTTTAATTTAGTATTAAAATAATAAAGCTATTTTATACAAAAAAAATTTGTAACCAAAAATTATCAATTGGAATACTATGTAAAGCAATAAATTTAGAGTTGAATAAATCTCTAAAAAGAGTTATAATTAAATTATTCTTTAAAAAGAGCTATGCAAAATAAGTTATAAATGATGCGAAGGAGATTTTTATTATGGAAATTACTCAAGAAATGTTAGACAAAGCAATGGCTGATGGTATCCTAGAAGGAAAACGTCAAGTGGCTATTCAAGGATTAAAAAGCAAAATGACAATTCCTTTATTGGCTGGCCTTACTGGGTTATCAGTAGTTGAAATTGTAGAACTTTCGTCACAAGCAAACTAATCGAACATAACAAAAAACCTACTTAAAATTTAAGTAGGTTTTATTTTTGTCCACAGATTAAATTATTACTTCAACTCAAAGTTTTGGCAATAATGTGGGTGAGGTACAGCATTAGGCCCAGAAGCTTCCTTAGTTACTTGAATGCTGTTTAGCATACAACAATGTTGAGTTGAACTATTGTGTTGACACTCATCTACATTACAGTTAATATTTTGATTTCCCATAGTAAATACCTCCTACATCATGTCTATAAAAATAATGATTAAATGATATTACACTATTATTTTACCCTAAAGTAAAGTTTCTATACATTTTGGAGCTAGTAAATAAACCCTGTAATACCAATAGTTGTAGCTTTTTAAAACCTATGGCAAAAAATTCTATCTTTCGATTATTAATATTTATTATTATTTTTAAGCACCATTAATATTTGATAAATAATATCAAAACCTTGTTTAATTTCATCAATTGTATTATAGGCAAAACTTAGACGAATAAACTTATTTTGCTCCTCACAGCTACGATAATAAAATAAATTTGAGGGTAACACCGCTACTCCATTACCTTTGCATAAGCTAGTAAATCCAGTGTCTGTAATGTTGTCTGGAAGTTTTATCCAAAAACATAATCCACCTTCTGGCTCAAAAAAACTAATCCCAAAATCCCTTTCCAATTTCTCAAGTTCATACAACATTACCTCATACTTCCCCTGATAAATGGCCTTAATATAATTTAGATGTTCAAACCATGCTCCTTCTCTAATAAAAATATCCAACGCCCTATGAATTAATCCCATAGAAGAAATATCGCTAGATTGCTTGGAAATAGTAAATTTATCAATCAAATTTGTAGGCATTATTATAAATCCAATTCTCAAACCCGACATCAATAATTTTGAGAAACTTTTAATATAAATTACTCGCTCATTATTATCAATTGATTTTAAACTTTGAGAGAATGGGCGATTATAAGAAAGTTCTGACATTGAGTCATCTTCTACAATCAAAAAATTATATTGCTCGCTCAATTTCAATAGTTGTAATTTAGTATCCAAATCATAACAAATTGTAGTAGGGTTTTGAAAATTTGTCATAATGTAAATTAACTTTGGTCTACATACCTTTACCTTTTTTTCTAACTCCACCAAATCAATTCCATTTTTAGTAATTGAAGCTGTTACTATTTGTACACTTCTTGAAATAAAAGCCTGAGTTGCTCCTTGGTATGTAGGGTTTTCTGTAATTACATAGTCTCCACTGTGTAAACAAGATTTTATAATAATATCAATGCCTTGTTGCGCTCCTGATACCATCTGAATATTTTGATAAGTCGTATTTATTTGATGATAATCACTAAGATATTCACAAATACTTTTTCTAAGTGGAATATATCCGTTGGTTTCTTGGGAACTAAAAGCAAACCCTTTATCTCTCTCAATAACAGAATTAATACAGTTTTTGAAAGAGTCTGTTGGGAAAATCGAAGGATTAGGCAAGGCACTAGAAAAATCATACTCTAAAGTTTCACTTTGATTTAAAATGATATTTGTATTATCAGAAGTTTCAAATTGCACATAAAACCCACTCCCCTTTTTGGAAACTATATAATTAAATTTCTCTAATTGTTTGTAGGCGTTTACTACGGTTGCACTATTAATTGATAATTCTATGGCTAACTTACGAATTGAAGGAAGCTTTTGTTCATTTTGGAGAGTTCCATTAATAATTTGCTCCTTAATATGATTATATAGTTGGATATAAAGAGGCTCATCTCCATCAAACTGTATTGGTACAATTTTCATATTTTCAAAAAATCCTTTCTTAATTATTGACGTAAAATTATTTGTGTGTGACAATACAAGAAGTTACAACTTAAATTTCAAAATTGTATCGATACAATTAGTATAACTATTAACTTTAAATTTGTAAAGTAAGGAGTATATTTTATGGAAAATATTATCAAAAATATTGCGAGTACAGTTTTTAATGTCTCAAAAGATGAAGTTATTTTAAAACAACGCCTTTTAGGTGGAATGTCTAACAATGTATTAGTTTTTGAGGTGCAAAATAACCTTTATACTTTTAGAATTGTTGGGAAAAATGGCGAACTTTTTGTAGAAAGGGAAGAAGAACTTCAAAATATAGAAATAATTAAACCTCTTGAAATTAATAATCAAACTATATTTTTTGACATTAATACAGGTTACAAAATTGCCAACTATATCGAGGGGACTCCTCTTAGTGAATTCGATGAGCCTGAAAAGTTTTTGCCAGAAATTTCTAATGTGTTAAAGAAGCTTCATAATTCAAATTTGAAAGCTACAAAAGATTATAACCCATTCAAACGCCTTGAAAAATATGAAGGTTACTTAACGCAATTTGATTATAAGCACCAAGATTTATATATAGATTTGAAGCAAAAATTTTATAAACAAAAAGATTTTCTTGATAAAATTGAATTAGTTTTTTGCCATAATGACGCTCAACTTTCAAATATGGTTGAGGGTGATAAAATTTATTTACTTGATTGGGAATTCTCAGCAAACAATGACCCTCTTTATGATGTTGCTTGTTTGGCAGCTAAAGACATTGATTTTGCTATAAAATTACTTACTATTTATTTAGAAAAACCTCCTACTCAAGATGAAATTGATAGAGTTTATTTGTGGAGAGCTTTCCAATGTTTACAGTGGCATAATGTCGCTATTTATAAACATTTGATTGGTCTTGGGGCAGAGCTTTCTGTTGATTTTGATAAAGCTGCAAATATGTATTTGAGTAAAGCTAATGAATTATTAACTAATTTTTAGGGGGCATATAAATGGAAAACTCTATTGAATTAACTAGTAAACGCAAATTTTCTACTCAAGATATAGTAAAAATTGGAATGTTAGCTTCGGTTTGTATGCTTGCCACTTTTATAAAAGTCCCTGTTGGTACTGCCATGGTTCACCTTGGAAGTGCTGCATTGTTTACAATCGGAATTTTATTTGGTGGAGTTTATGGTGGTTTGGCAGGAGCAATTGGGTCTGCACTTTATGATATTGTAGGAGCATATTCAGCTTATACGCTTTGGTCATTTTTTATAAAAGGTGGGGCAGGATTTTTGGTTGGATTTGTAGCTAATCACAAATTTTTATTAAACTTTGCTAAATCTAAGGGACAAACTGGAGAAATTATTAAAAATATTATTGCGATTTTTGTTGCTGGGGCTTGGACATTAGCAGGGTATTTGGTTGCATGGAGCTTTGTTTTGGGTGGATTTGATAAAGCAGTTTTAAATATTCCTGCTTCACTTTTATCATCTGGAATTGGTTTGATTGTTGCAATTCCTCTTACTTTAGCCCTAAAAAAACCTCTTAGAAAATTTTTGAAATAATATAAAGCTTACCTCTTTTGGATACGGGGTAAGCTTTTTTTCTTATTTAACGTCATTGAAATAATTTGATGAACTTTCTTCGATGCTATCAATACGTTTTAGACTGATGTAAATTAATTTGCCATTGTGATAATCAATAGCTTTAACTAATTTGCACGTTACCCCAACAATAATTGCTGAAATTTTGCACCCTCCGATAACGAAAGTTACTCTCTCATTTAAGCGTTTGCAAAGGTTATCAGCTAATGTATTTGAGCAACTAAGTTCTGGATCAATCCCACAAAGTACACATTCATCTCCATCTTCTGCTTCTGATAATACATCTGAGCAGCCATTTGGATAATGATGGTGTTTTTTACATTCGCATTCATCATGCTTAGGTTTGCATTCGTGGTGGTGATGTTTGCACCCACAGTCGTTGTGTGGACCAAAATTATTCACATAATAACTCATAAATAATACCTCCTTTTTTAGTTGTTTTCGTAATAACAATCTTCTATAAAATCAATACGATCAATATTAAATGTTCTAATATTTCCAGTACCCAGCTCAATCGCTTTAATATATTCTGCGCAAACTTGAACTACAATCACATTGTAACGGTAACGCCCAGAGTAAATAACAACCTTTTCATTAACTAAATCTTGAAAGCTATTTTGTAAGTAAGTTGCCATGATAGTATACCTCCTATTTGATTAAAGTATTAGAGAAATTTTAAGATTTTTTTTGTGCCATCTCTAATTATAAGATATGTGTAACTAAGTAAGTATGTTACAATTGAGCCTAAAAAAACAAAATATTGCAATATTTAGGAAACAAGTTTTCTATTTATGGTCCAAATAAGGAATAATGATTAAGAAATTTTGAAATAATAAATTTAAATTGTATGTTTGGGCTATTAAAATTGTTACTTTTGGGGTATACTTCTAAGGTGATACTTTAAAATATTTGGGTTGCAATATAAAAAAGAGTGGTAAAACTCGCATATTTAATGTATAATGTATATGCAAAACAACCCCACTAATGGTGCATACACCAAGAAGAAAAGGAGCGATTAAAATATGACACTTTATGAACAATGGGAAAACTATGGTGAAGACGCAAAAACACGTTCAACTGATGAATACAAGCGTGTTGTTGAGAAATATCTTACAAAAGAAAGAGATATTTATGCTCACTTGCTTTCAAACCCTGACGAAATATTAGAAGGAACAATTACTGAGCTTGGTCAACGTTTTGGAATGAGCGACTCAGAATTTTTAGGATTTGTTGATGGTATTAACGAAAGCTTAATTGCTGGACCATACGATTTAACTACTCTTGTTGCTGACTCACAAGTTAAACTTGAGTATGACCTAAAAAAATTATACTGGAATATGTTAGATGCCAAAGCTGATTGGTTATACAAACTTCCACAATGGGATACTCTTCTTTCTGAAATCGAAAAAGAGCGCCTAAAAAGAGATTACAATAAATCTAAAACAGTTGTTAAAAAAGAAAAAATTGGTCGTAATGACTTATGTGTGTGTGGAAGTGGTAAGAAGTATAAAAAATGTTGTTTGCATAAAAAATAACTGCTCATGGAGCAGTTTTTTTATAGAATTTTGAGAGGAAAAAGTTAATGGAAGTTGCATGGAGCTATAATTTAATTAAACTATTGTATGTAATACTCATAGTTGCCAAAATATTAAATATATATATTATAAAAAATATCGAAAATAATCATGACGTAAAAAAATTTAATATTTACAAAAAAGATTTCGCAGTTCTTATAGCCTTTGGTTGCTTAGTTTGTGCAATAATTATAAATATTATGATTTTTGTAGGAGGCACACCTTTTAATCAAGATATTGTTGTAATCACTGTATTAATGTTAGGTATAGCATTTTTAAGTAGTAGAAGCAGTGTCTTAATGGGGGAACAAACATATCTAAATGTAGGTGGATATACAGTTGAACCACAGTTAATCAAAAATGTAGATAGTAAAAAAAGAGGATTTTATACTATCTTTACCTTAAATTATGCTGAAGAAATCCATGGATATAAAAAACAAGTTTTGTATTACACTGGGCAAGATGAAACATCGTTTTTGGAACAAATTAATGAAATGATACAGCTATCATCAAATACTACTGATGATGGAGAAATTGAATAAACCCTAAAACTCAATTATCTAAATAGATGGTTGGGTTTTTTGTATTAAAGACACTTACTCGAGCTAACTCTCCAAAAACCAAAATCCAAAAATCATGATGATCTGCTTTTTTTGTCCTATTTTGATTGACAATTCTTATATGATATATTCTTGCCTCAAAAACGCATAACAATAAAGAGGGATTATTTTTCCCTCTAGTTAAAGTTTTTCAACTATTGAATTTGGATAGTAGTGTTCAATAATTTCTTTGTATGTATAACCTCGATTGACCATACCACGTACCCCTTCCTGACTCATACCAACTCCATGCCCAAATCCTCCACCATAAAATGTAACTTCCAAAAGATTGCCATCTTTACCATAATTAATTTTTGGACTAAAAAAGGCACTTGGTAACAACGTCATATTATCCACTGTTGAACCATCGGCACGAAAAATTTGTATAGGTGGCTCAGCACTATCTTTTTGTATAGGTGCAAAAAGTGTACGAATTGCATATTCCGTCTTAACTTCCACTGTAGCATCTTGCCCAACAACTACTATAGAAATTATATTTCCACCTTCTCCACGCTGTGTAATTTCTATATCCAAAACTGCTCCTATATTATCAACTGTTTGAATTTGCCAGTTATTTTCACTATCCAAAACTTTAACCACGTGTGAATATTGACCAGTTAATCTTTCTATACTATTGTTTACAACATGACTTAACTCATCTACACTATAAAAAACTTCCCATCGAAACCAAGCAGCATGGTCATCAAACGCATCTATTTCAGAAGGTGCAAGCTGAAAAAATTCCATCAAATCCTCTTCACTTTGCATATTTTCAACTACTGAACTTCCTTCATATTGCTGATTGGCAGATAAATATATTGGTGTGCTAGTTGGAAAAGTTTCTCCACTTGCCCACACTTCCCCAGAATTTGCTGTATGTCCAGCAGATGTTGAGAAAAAGTTTCCACTTACAATATTATTATTATATTTCAAAACTTGACCTTCAGTTTCTTTTATAGCTTTTACTGCCAGCTCATCTACTTCTACATTATTATAAACTTGACTCGCTGTTGTATCATCAAGTTGAGCTGCATACTTCACAAATTGACTGCTAGTTTGACGAGAAACAGCATAACTTCTAGCCGAAATTGCCTGTACTTTGAGTGCCTCTAATCCAAAACTTGGAGGCATTTCACTAGGGATAACTCGTGCCAAATAATCATTCATCGAAACTTCATTAACTACAGTATAACCATTCACATCTTTATAAACTTCCACTGACCCTGTATAGCTTGGATTAGCACTGCTTCGTGTTATAGAATTTAGTTGCAAAAGCCCATCATTTACAGCATTTACAACCAATTTATTTTGGTCATCAACCCATTCAAATAATTCACTGTCCCAAACATCTCCCTTTTTAAAAGAAAACGTCTGGTCATTATAAGTCAATTCACAATCTGCTAAAGCTTCAATTTGTACCTGACTATGAAAATAATCACCAAGCCCATCTTCAGTAATTACAACTCTAACTGTCTCACTTGATGGTTTTTCAATAATTCTTAACGCCTTCACTGCCTCATTTTCTAATGTATAATCGACTTTTGCACCTGAAGATACATTTAAAAACGAATGCCAATCACCACTTGAAGTATAATCTGTTATATTTACATCAGAATTATAAGAAAATTTTCCAGTGTCAGCAAATTCAATGTAACTATCCGTAATACGCAAAACGGTATCAATTGTACCAGCCATGTATTCCACAAAATCTATAATTGTACCTTTTTCAACTTTCAAATTAATAACAGAACCTTCATGTTCACTTGTAAGTTTTTTATTTTGGTAGGCTATTTCATTATCTCCAAATTGTATCCAAACTGTATCTCCATCAATTTTTGAGATATAACATTCTTCTAGGATACTTTTTGTATCAATCATTTGCATAATTCCCAAAATTTCGTTCCCAACCATTGCTACTTCTAGCGTATAATCTGTTAAAGGATCTAAAATCAATCCACTAAAACTATATATTCCACTATCAGTCAAAACAGTTAACGGCTCTAAATTGCTATAGCTTGCAGGAGTTTTTACTATACTAATATCTTTAATAACTACGTTTTCTGCTTGTCCAATCGTAATTAAAGCTTGATAGTACATCTCCAAAAAGCTCTCAAAAGCAATTGATTGAGCCAACATTTCTTCCGATAGTGCCAAATTAAATGTATAATCATCACCTAAAACATCTGAAATTATTTGAGAAGCTAATTCATTTGTTACAGGTTGCATTGCTAAATCTACTGTTAAATAATTAAATTTTTCTTTACTCTCTAACACTTCATAATATTTGTTATACCAAATTCCAGAACTAGAACTTTCCAAAACTTCATCGTTATATAAAGTATGAACCAAAATTTTTGCTATGTTCGCTTGCATACAGGGCATTGCATACACTTCATCAATTCCACGTTGCTCTCCTTGTACTTCACTAAAAAAATTTTTACCTTTTTGGATTAAAGGATTTGCTAACTCTTTTAAATCATCACTTTGATAAAAAAGCACTCCCAATAACATCATGCCCATAACAGCCAATCCAAATCCTGAATTTTGTGGTTCATTTTGTTGCCTTCTTGATGAACTACGTCTTGACGAACTTCGCCCAGAGCCTCTACGACCATTTTCCCTCATTTCATTTCCTCCTTAGCTTTAAAATACTTGTACATTATATGTTTAAAGAAGAAATAAAATGACAATCTCACTCCATTTATATAAAATTTTGAGCCTATTTTTTCAAACTCAAAATGAACTAATTAGATTATCACCATTTTTTTATATTATATTCACTTAGAAAAAATATTTTTTGCATTAAATTTTATTTTAGTCACTATTAACCTAAAAAAAGCTCTATACCCCTAAAAGTATAAAGCAAATTTTACATATTTATTTTATTATTGATTAATTAACTCGATAATTTGTGATAATTTTTTAGCTCCAAAAGCAACTTTTTCGTTATCAATTATTATTGCTGGAACACTCATAATATTGTATTTTTTCTTGATATCTTCAAATAAAGCAATATCAATCATTTCTGTTTCTACATTTTCATTTAAAATTGCAACTCTTTGACCTGCAACTACTACATCTGGGCAAAGGTGACAAGCTAACGAAACTACTACTTTTACATTTACAGGTTTACTAATAGCTTTGATTTTCTCAACATCATCTGGAGAAATAGCCTGCCCATCACTACCTAAATTATAAATTGTAAGCACAAAAGAATTCAGCTCATGCCCTCCTGGAACTCCACAGAATTTTACTCCAGTATAGTTATCATTTTCATCTAACATACATACTACAGGGAATTTGTCAATACTTAATTTTTGTTCTAATTCTGGATTTTCTCCTTTTTGCACAACATCTAGTGCCAACTTATTACTTAAAACCGTCAATTCTTCCAAAAGTTTTTGCAACTCTTGAGAACGGTCATTTGTTGGGTCTACAACCGTTACAAACTTCACGTTTTTAGTTAATCTTGCAAACACTCCATTTAATTGGGCTGCCACTTCTGCCGTAATAAAACGATTACCTTTTGAAACCTTTACTTCTTCGTGTTTAACTTGTTTTGGAGGAGCTTTTTGAACGTACTCTTCTTTAATTCCAAGTCTATCTTTTTCATGAGCTACATACTTTTCACATTCAGTTGCCGCAATAGCCCCATCAGCTACAGCAGTTACAATTTGACGCAAGTTTTTGTGGCGTAAATCACCTGCTGCATATACCCCATCAATTTTAGTTTTCATATTATCATCAGTAATGATATATCCGTATTGGTCAAGCTCTACTTCATCTTTAACCATGCTAGTTGCAGGCTCTGACCCAGCGAATATAAACATACCGAAAGAGTCGCCTTCTGGAGCATTGTATTCCCACTCTTCACCAGTAATATTGTTTCTAAATTTAGCACCTTTTAGAGTGCCATCTCCCCAAATTTTAACGACTTCTGTATTAAATTTTATATCTACATTTTCAGCTTTTTTAGCCTTATCAGCCACAGTTTTTGCACACGTAAAATCAGCTTCACGAACAATTACTGTAACTTTAGTTGCAAATCTTGTTAAAAATACCGATTCTTCAGCGGCTGCAAACCCTCCACCTATTACAAATACTTCTTTTCCTGTAAATAATTCTCCATCACAAGTTGCACAATATGCAATCCCTCGACCGATATATTCACTCTCTCCTTCAAAGTTTAATTTTCTTGGTGATGCTCCTTGTGCAATGATTACACTTCTAGCTTCAATTGTCCCTTTATCTGTAGCAATTTGCTTAACATCTTCCAAAAGCTCATATCCAGTAACTTCTCTTGAAGTAAATTCTACTCCAAAACTTTCTGCTTGCTTTCTCATAAGCTCCATAAGGTGTGGCCCTGTAGTATCTAAAACCCCTGGGTAATTCAAAATTTCAGCTGTCGTATTAACCTGACCGCCCCATTCTGCCTTCTCGATAATAATAACGTTCATTTTTGCACGACCAGAGTAAATTCCTGCTGATAAACCAGCGCTTCCTCCACCAACTATTGCTAAATCATAAATCATGTAAAATCCTCCTTATAAATTTATTTATAAACTATAGTATACTTAAAACGCTTATCAATTATACCCTATATTTATAAATTGAAAAAAGCTATCATTTCTGATAGCCTAAAATTAAAGTTTTCCGATTAAATCTAAGCTTGGCGCTAAAGTTTCTGCTCCTGGCTTCCATTTAGCTGGGCAAACTTGGTCACCATGTTCATGAACAAATTGAGCTGCTTGAACTTTTCTTAATAATTCTTCAGCGTTACGACCAATTCCGTTATCATGGATTTCATAAGCTTTGATAATTCCATCTGGATTTACTACAAAAGTTCCTCTTAATGCAAGACCTTCTTCTTCAATCATAACTTCAAAAAATCTTGCTAAGTGACCAGTTGGATCAGCTAACATTGGGTATTGAATTTGTGCAATTGTATCTGAAGCATCTGCCCAAGCTTTATGAACAAAGTGAGTATCTGTTGATACTGAGTAAATTTCACAGTTGCTAAGTTGAAATTTTGAATAGTTATCTGCTAAATCTCCAAGCTCTGTTGGGCAAACAAATGTAAAATCTGCTGGATAAAAGAAAAATACTGACCATTTTCCGTTTAAATCTTCTTGAGTTACCTCTTTAAAATCTCCATTGTGGTACGCCTGTACTTTGAAATCTGTTACTTTAGTTCCAATTAATGACATGATGTTCTCCTTTTCTGAATACAAATAATTTATAATAATACTGAAATAATATTCTAGTCATGGTTTATGCCTTCTGGAAATAATAATAACTCTTATCTAATAAAAAGTCAACACTTAATTTAAAAATTTATATATAAATATAATTTTACATAAAAAAGCAGACTACATTTGTAATCTGCAACAAATTATCAAGGTCAATTCCAATAATCATCAGCCTTGACATTTCCATAATAATAAATCCCATTTTCTGCATCTTGAATTAACTGAACATTCGCCTTTTCTGCATCATTAAGCACCGACTCTGAAAAATTTGCTGCCGACACAGTTCCTTTGTACCAACTTTGTGAGTTAAAATAATTTTGCAAATCACTACTAGCGAATATTCTTCCATGTCTAGCGTATATTTCATTTCTTGCCAATCTTAATTGTGCATTTGATAAATGGTCTATATCAAAACTCGACAAATACAACGTATTACTATTTGGCAAAATGTATGTCCCTGTATTTGCAGTAGTTTGAGACGTAGTTCCCTTTTCAAAATTACTAATTAACTCCACATTCTTTTTTTCTATGTCGCTAAGCCATGACTCCGAAAAATTATCAGCTGAAACCGTTCCATTGTACCAACTTTGCGAATTAAAATACTGTTGTAAATCGCTACTCGCAAATATTCTTCCGTGTCTTGCATAAATCTCATTTCTAGCAATTCGTAGCTCTTCCTCTGACAAATGTGAAATATCTGAAGTTGATAAATATTGGCTGTTACTGTTTGGTAATAGGTAAGTTGCTGGCTTCATTTCATTAAATCGTTCTGTTGCCATACTTAACAATATCCATTCTTCTTCAGCCGATAAATTTAGTTCATGATTTATTTCTTCTGAATATGCTGCCCCATATATATTGGCTTCATTTTCAAACTCACTTATTTCTACCTGAATATCATTCGCACCTACAGATAAATTATTCAATGCCTCTGTAGTAAGTTCTCCATTATTCATTAATTCGATTAAATATACAGATTGTTGTTCCAAATTTTCAAGTTGCCATATAAATTTTTCAATCTTATCTACACTCTTATCAGCAATAATCGAATTCGCTTCTTCCAACAAATCATCTAACCCTATAATTTCATCAACATTATTCTTTAGTGCAAACATTGCAAAATTGTTAACTTGAGAATTAAACTCCTGTAATTGCTGATTTTTTGAATAGCTACTATATCCAAAGCCTCCCCCAACTAAGCAAACGCCCAAAACTCCTGCTATAATTCCATTATTTCCTTTGTTTTTTGGTTTAATTTCTTCCATCATTATCTCCTTTAGTTATCTTCTTTGTACTCAAAATATTGATTTACGCCATTTATAATTCCATCTATAATTTTGAATTGATATTCATCTGTAGCCATCAGTAAATCTTCTTGTGGATTACTCATATAACCCATCTCCACAATTGTAACTGGCATTGTTGCCCAATTAATTCCACTCATCGTATCCGTTTCCCAAAGCATATCTTTTACAGCACCTGTAGCAACCAACATATTTTCAAGAACAGCCTCCGATAAGTAGCGACTATCTTCATATAGATGAGCCACATATGGATTATTCACTGTTGGACAAATGGTCATCATTCCTTGTTTTGCAGTGTTTTCAGACCCATTAGCATGAATTCTAATAAAAATATCAGCATTTCCTTCGGTTGCAATTTGCGCTCTTTCCATATTTGAAATATCCACATCATGAGTTTCTCGTATCATTACAACTTCATACCCATTTTCAATTAACGCATCTTGCAACTTTAGAGCAACGTCCAAATTTAATTCATACTCTGCCAAACCACTTGTTTTTCCTGCTGTTCCAGACGTTACTTTATTTTTAGTTTGCGTTGCTCCTGGACCAATTGCCTCCTGCTCGCTGTTTCCATATCTTTGGTGACCAGCATCAATCGCTACTATATATTTAGGTGCTTGTTCAATTTCATATATAGGTTCATTAATAATTGTCTGTGTTTCTTCCTTATAATATGTCTCTTCTTCGATTATTGTTTCATCTGCAACATACTCAATAGACTGGTCGTGAGTTGAACTTTCAACTTGAGTCTTCAAATCTTCCAAAACAATTGGCTCAATATCATTGCCACAACCCGTCAAACTACATATTGCACACATTAGTAAAAAATTTTTCATTATAAATTAATTTCTCCTTCACTTATTTTATACCCTCAATCAAAAGTACTCCTTTAGCACTATTGTACCATTGTGTTCTCATTGGGTCAAATTTTAGCTAATAAAACTATTATTTCTCTCAAAAAAAGGACATTTTTTTCAGCTCAGCACGATTTTTAAAATTAGCTTTTTTTAGATTAGCTTTTTCAAGTTAAATTATACTTTTTGCCACTGACATGTAATGTCTTTTTAAAATATCAAGCAAAAAATTTTTAGAACATTAAAAAAACCTGATTACATTGTCAAATATATTTAAACAAGCCATTTTATTTTTTTATAAGCTTAATATTAATATTTTAATTGATAAAAATCATTATATTTTCTATTTAATACTGTTAATAAAACATCAGTAATTTTTTATTCAAATAATTATTGGTATATTTTCTATATTTTGTAAATAAAATATTAACTGTATTTTATTTATTACATACACATCAAAGTGTGATTTCTAATACATTATAACTATATACTTATGTTTAATTTTAAGAAAAGGAGGAATTATATGGAAAAATTTAACAAATTAAAATTAGAAACAAAGTTATGTATTTTTATGGTAAGCCTTACCACAATTAGTATTTTAAGTCTAGTTTCTATAATTTTAATTAGAAACATGACGACTACAGCTGACCTCATTAGAAATCAACTGGCAACTTATTCTGAATTAAATTCTGCTCTTGTTCAAAATAAGTTTAACACTGCAAACACTGTCGGAACTAACCTTGCTACTTATGTTGGAGATAAACTTACTGGAACTAGTTCTGAGGAAAACCTTGCATACAGTAGGTTTTACAACAAAAAAATTAGTTTAGATTTAATTGCAATTGAAGATTATCTCTACAATAATATTTCTACCAACCTAGCTAACAACACACTCTATGATGCTATTGGGGTATATTTTGAACCATATGCCTTTGATGAAAACATGTCAGCATACGCCTTCTATACTGATAGCAATCATCAAATTGTTACATATAATTATTATGATGACTACGCTCATGAGGATTATTATGCAACTGTAAAGGCTAGCAGAGAAACGTTTCTTACTAACCCATATATAGGTGAAACAGGCTATCCAATCTTAACACTTTCTGTACCAATTACTAATAATGGCAATTTTATAGGGATTGTCACTGTTGATTTAAGACTAGCTGATTTTATTGATACTACAGTGTCTGACGAAAAATATCCTTCTCTATTTTCAGCAATTTTAACAAACAATTTTGATGTAGTTTTCAACTCTACAACTTATGATAAAATGGGTGTTAATATCTCAAATATTGTAACCTCTGAAGGGGTAACAGATGCGTTTAAATATGCAGCCAAAGAAGCTCCTTTTAATTATAATACTATTAGTTTGCAAGGTGAAAAACACGAGCGTTACTTATACCCAATTGATGCTTTTGGACACACTTGGTGGGCTCATGTAGCCGTTGAGACTAAAGACATCTACTCTGAAACACTTAATTCCACAATACTAAGTATTATACTTGGAACAATATCATTATGCCTAACAACTTTTATTATCGTTTGGTTAATCAAAAAATATCTTAGACCATTGGAAACACTAACTGATGTAGCATCTGATATTGAACATGGAAATTTATCCATAAATGTAACTGCTCCTTATGACGATGATGTTGGAAAAATAATCCACGATTTTAACGCAACAGGAAAATCACTAAGTAATATTGTCAACGAAATTGAAACCGTTTTACGAGAAATGGCAAATGGTAATTTTGTAATAGAGGATAAAGTTAATGGCACTTATAATGGTGACTTCTCTACAATTAAAGTATCCATGTTAAATATTTCCGAAATGCTAAAAGAAACTTTAACTAAAATCAGCCTTACTACGCAAGAATTAAAAACAAACTCTCAAGATATTGCACATTCTGCCTCAACACTTGCTCAAAGTAGCAATGAACAAACTGATTTATTAGGAGAATTTGTTCATACAACTGAAAATATGGCTGTAGCTATTACTAATATTAATACAAAAGTAAATGAGAATACAGAAACTGGAATTATAGCTAAAAATACTGCTATATCAGGCAAAGAAGCTATGGAAGATATGTTAGTTGCTATGAATAGTATTTCACAATCTAGCAAAACTATTGCCTCTGTCCTTACCATAATCGAAGCTATCACTAAACAAACTAACTTACTTGCACTAAATGCAGCTATTGAAGCTTCACGTGCTGGGGACGCTGGAAAAGGGTTTGGTGTTGTTGCAAATGAAATCCGAGAACTCGCAAACCGTAGCAGTGACACGGTTAAACAAATTGACGGTATTATTAAATTAAGTTTAGAAGACGTGGAAAAAGGTCAACAAATGGCCAATAAAACTGCTACTTCCTTTATGGAAATTTCGGCTACAATTGATAAAAACGTTGCCATTTCCGAAGAATTATTAATTATGAGCGATGCTCAAAAAGCAAGTATTGATGAACTTGTTGGAACTATTAAGCAAATTTCACAAAGTGTTACCGAAAACACTGCTTCTGCCCAAGAAAGTACGGCAATTAGCGAACAACTTGCTTCTCAGGCACTCCACCTTGAAAAATTAATGCAACAGTTTAAATGTAATTAAAAAACCCCTGTGCCACATTTAAGGTACAGGGGTTTTTTCTATAAATCTAACAAACCTTCTTTATTTAAACCACTATATATTTTGTGTATATATGCATCAAGTTCAAAGCCTACTAAATGAATATTTTCTTCCAATAATTCAGCTGTATTTTCATTAAAAAATCCTTCATTTTCATCTTTACGATATACACAAATTTGTGCAAACAAAGAATTTACTTTAATAACTAAAGCTTGATCAGCGATAAAAGAATATAGCGAAATATGTTCTCCATAAAGTGGTTGATTAAACGTAAATCGTTTTCTAGCCAAATGAATTAGCGTTGAAATCCCAAAAACAGGGAAATTATTTATATCGTGAGCTTGATATATACGATAATCTAAATAATCCACAATTTCAAATAATTCATCTGGTTCAACATCTTGTCCATAAATTACCATCGTATCACATTTTGTTTTAGGCACATCACGATATTTATTATTAACAGGCAAAGTATATTCATTTTCTAAATATACAATAAAAGTTTTATTTCCTAAATAATTCATTATAGAATATTTTTCTCCATCAATATAATATGTGATAATTGCCTGAATATCCTCATTTTCCACATCATCATTAAGGTAATACGTTCTATCTTCTACCCCATTTTGATGCTGTAAACCGTTATAAATATAACTCATATACGGAGAATTCGGGTCAAACTTACATAAATGATAAGTTTTATTTATATCAAAACTTGTTTCTGTATATAAATAATAGTCAAAAGAAATTTCTATATCATTAAATAATCCAAAATAATATGGCATAAAAATATGGTCACTATTGCTTGTAAGACGGGGATTATTTTTTAATTCATTAATTTTTTCTGGTGTAATTTCCGTAAAAATCAAATCATTTGGTTCAACATCTCTTTTTGTAAACTCCTTAATTAGACTAGGAGTCAAATTTTGTTTAGTAAATATAAAGTTTAACATTGTTCGTTCCCTTCTTAAAATTAGTTAGATATATTATAGCAAAGCTTTGTTTTTCAATCAAGATATGGATTTTAAATTAATTTAACTCCTAGTCAAATTTTTATTAATATGCCATTTATACACAATAATTGGTGTAAAAATACAAATCAATCCCACTACAACAATTGTAATCATCAAATTCATTGTCCAATAATTATATTTAGCAAAAGGTATAATATTTTTAATTATAGGAAAACTTACATCTAATAAAAGTTTGCTTGCAACCACTGAAATTACAAGGGTTAGCCCCGCATAAAATCCACCTTCATAAGTTAACATATTATATAATTGCGAACGACACATTCCCAATGTTTCCATTATTATAAGTTCTTTTTGACGTAAAATTACGTTTGTTGCTAACGTATTTATAAAATTCATTACTCCTACTAATAACAATATAAATGATGCACAAAAGCCTAAAACTTCTAATACTGCTAATTGTGAACGAAGCTCTATCATTTTATCTAGCCTAGCATTTACAACTATTTCAGGATCATGAGATAATAAATTTCTTATTTTCTCCAATAAAATATCATCATTAATTTGATTAGTATGCAAAATCACTTTATATGGTTGTGTATTTAAATATAAACTCTCCAACATGGTTTCACTTATATATAAATTAGGAGCAGTTTTAGAAGTATTAACCTCATTATTAAAGTTTTCATAAATAAAACTTTCTCCAATTCTAAAACTAAAATAATCTTCGTTATTATTGCTAAGTTTAATTGTATCTCCCAGATTAAAAAGATTGTCACCATTATAAAATTGTTCTGTTAATAATACAGTTTCACCAGCTTCAAACCGTTGTAAATTCAAGGAATTATCTGTTATATTGTGGGCATGATTTATATTTAGACCAAAAATTTGACTCGACATATTTTTTTGATAGGCCTGCAAATTTGTAATCATTTCTTCACTTTGTATCTTGTACATATACTTCCCAAATACCTCATTATCATACACAATATTAACTGCTTCACCATGTTGAGGAATAGTTATAGTATATGCAACGTTTACCCCCTCCAATTGGGTCACTTCTTCAATAATTTCTGGTGTTAAAGGATTAATTTTTTTTGCCTTATCATATGAAATAACTATGTCACCATCTTCCCAATTTGCAACGACTTGACGTATATCTACCATAGAAATTAAGCCATTCACCACAAAATAAAGTGACAACCCTAAAGTCATTGAAATTAACACCAAATACGTACTCTTTTTATCCCTCCAAATATTGCGCCAACTCATCTGGAACAGATTTATTTGCTGTCTTGTTTGAACTTGAGTAGTTTTTATATGGGTATAATTTTTTGCTTCAATCGGAGAAATTCTACTTACTATTATAGCTGGTCTGAGTGCTGATAAAAAAGCTGTTATCCCTGTAAATCCAATAGTTCCAGCTAATACTAATGGTGAAAATGAATATACATCTTGTGCTATAAATTGAGTAGCTGTCATAAATTTTAACGCTGTAGGCACAATTACAAAAGATAGGATATCCCCTACTACTATGCCTATTGTAATGCCTATTATCGCCAATTTAAGCACCTGTCGCATTATCATATCTATAATTTGAAAGTTTGTCATACCTATACTTTTTAGAAGCCCATACATATTTATATTTTTAAGCAATGAAATATTAAATATATTATAAATCAATAAATATGCACTAATTAGAATAAATAAGGCAATTGCACCCATCGCAATAAATATATAGCTTTCATTTAAAGTTCTCATTGGAGATATAGTAAAAATTTGCTCCTTAGAAAAGGATATATTTTCTTTTAATTTCTCACAATTCTTGGATACACTTTCTTTTTCTGTAAATGTAATACTCACTGTAAAATCATTGGCTGAAACATTTTTATTAAACTGTTCAGATACATAAATTATGCTTTTCCCATCGTTAAACCCAATACGACTATTCAAAAAATCTGTATAATATCCTGATAAAATGCATAATTTTACTTCATTTTCTAATTTTCCTAAAGGAGTATATGTTAACTCAATTTCCATGCCTAACCTAGGATTAGTAATTCCAATTTCATTTAGGACGCTAATAGGCATCATAACTTCTCTACTATTAGATGGGTAATACCCATTCATATCTGTAATTGCAGGGGTAATATGCTCTGTCCAAGTTACATTATTTGTAGCCACTAAACTAATTTTTGTTTCTAGCTTAGTATTAATATTTCCAACAACTTTTTCAGCTCCCAAAGTTTTAATATTTGGTTGACTTAGTAATTTTTCATATTGAGCTGGCATAAGATGAGAAATTGTAACATCTGCTGCCGAACCCATAAGCCGTATATAGTTGGTTTCGTAGGCCTTTATATAACTTCCTCCTACCCTAAAAATCGTTGTAATGAGAAATGAACTCAATATTAAAGCTACAATAATGAACATATTTCTGGTATGGTTCGCTCTATAGTCGCAACTAGCTAAATTTTTGATAATATTATCATCAAGCGTTAATTTCGTTTTCATATTTTTTTACCTCATCAACAATTTTGCCATCTTGCATATAAATAATATGCTGTGCTTTATTTGCAAAAGTTTCATTATGAGTCACCATTACTATAGTTTGACCCCATTCTTTGTTGGCTTGTTGTAACAATTGCATAACATCTTCCCCAGCTTTACTATCTAAACTACCTGTAGGTTCATCTGCAATAATTAAATCGACTTTATTAATAATAGCCCGAGCAATTGCCACCCTTTGTTGCTGCCCTCCCGACAAAGTATTTGGCATATTATTTATTTTTTGAGCTATACCTAATTTTTGAATAATTTCTCTCAAAAAACTTTCATCAATATTAGTTCTGTCTAATCTACTAGGCAAAATTATGTTTTCATAAACCGATAAAATTGGGACTAGATTTAAATTTTGAAATATAAAACCTATTTTTTTACGTCGAAAAAGTGTTAAATCATCGCCTTTTAATTTGGAAAGAGGAACTCCTGCCACAATTATTTCGCCTGATGTTGCTTTATCAAGACCCGCTATTAAATTTAAAAAGGTAGTTTTTCCAGACCCTGAAGCCCCTAAAATTGATGCAAACTCACCTTTTTTAATCTGAATATTAACATTATCTACTGCTTTTACTATATTTTCACGTTCACCATAGTGCTTGGTCAAACTTTTTGCTTCTATTATATACATTTTCTCACCTCAACTTATTGTGTCTATACTTATTATGGATAGGGGGGTGGATTTTATGCAAAATTTATTAGTTTCAAAATATAAATTAACATAATTACTAAATTTTTACTATTAATTAGGCACAAAAAAGCTTGGTGCTTCATATAATATAGTGAATGTAATCTGTGGTATATAAATTTTGCGAATAAAATTTTAAAAATATATTAATTTAGCATAATGAAAGGAGGATTTCATGGATATTTTAAAAAAGACTATTCCTTATTTAATTGTAATGTTAATAAGTTTATATTGTGTTCCATTTTTCATAACGGCTAATACAAGCTCTATAATGACAGTATTACTACTTCTCAATCCAATGCTTTGCTTTATGAATTCTGATTTATATGATACAAAAAAATCTTTTCATATGCTCCTTTCAATTTTTATATCATTATTAATAGTACAAGTGTATTTAACTTATTCTTTATTATCTGCAAATCTTATCTAAAAAAGGCCTCCCACTTTTGTAGGAAGCCTTTTTATTTTACAACAGTATAATTTTCATTAAAAATATCACCTAAATATCTAATTAAAATTACTCTAATGAGGGCAGCAATAGGGACCCCTGCCAACATTCCAATCAACCCATACAACTCTCCACCAATTACAATAGCCAAAAGTACAACTATAGGGTGTAGTTTAACATTTTCTCCCAAAACTTTGGGTACAATAAACCATGCATCAAGCTGTTGAAGTGCAAAAACTGCAATCATTGCATATAAGCCCATATTTGGATTTTGACCTAAAGTTCCAATAACTCCTGCTAAAACTACCCCTACAATTGGCCCAAAGTATGGAATTAGGTTAAAAATTCCTGTAATTATTCCAATTATAATGGCGAAATCCAACCCAATTATAGTTAATAAAATGCTAGTTAACGCACCCATAATCACAGTATCTAACACTTGACCACGTATATATCCTGTTAAAACAGTATTAATTGAGCCTCCAAGTTGTGACACTTCGGTATAAATTTTTTCTGGCAATATTCTTTTTAAAATGTTACTACAAATTTTAAGGAGTTTTGGTTTATCTTTTACTATATAAATAGCTAAAATTACACCTAGAACTATATCTATAATATTTTTACCAATAGTCGCTAGTATACTAATAGTTCGTTCTCCAAGAGTAAAAATAAACTTATTTATAAAATCATACATCTGTGTAACAATTCGGGTAACCATTGTAGAAAGTGTTCCCCCACTTAAACTTTCAATCATTTGTTGAATAAGCCCTTGAAAATAGGTGATGTACGCACTAATTGTTGAAGCTATATCTCCAATACTAGTTTGGTGTAAAACTTCACGCATATTCATAGAAACCATCAATACAAAAACTCCAATGAAAGCTACTACTGTAATTATCCCTAATAATGTTGCCAATAATCTTTTTTTTGAATTTGAATAATTGCCCTTTAATCTAATAACATATAAATCAACCACAGGGTCAATAAAATATGCTATTATCAAACCTATTATTAATGGCTTAAAAATTGATAGTGTTGCTGAAATAAATCGTACAATCCCCCCCCAGATGATGTTTATATTAAGCATTATGCCCAATAAAAACATTGCAATCAGCACGCTAATTAGTGCATATGTGCATATGGTTAAATATTTGTTATTGCGTTCAATTTTCATCTAGGGGTTTCCCTTCTAGTAAATTCTAGTAATTTTTCATTTCTTTTAGTAACGTTGCAACATAATCGTAAACTCTCGCCATTGAGCTAATACTCACTCTTTCATTTGGTGAATGAATTTCCAACATATTTGGTCCAAATGCAATCATATCAACACCTTCTAGCTTTTGAGATAAAAATCCACATTCTAAACCTGCATGAACGGCTTTAATCTCTGCTGGAGTTTCATACTTTTCATTATAAACTTTTACTGCCAAATCTCTAATTTTAGACTCTGGCGCATATTGCCACGCTGGATAATCAGACCCAATATCACATTTAGCTCCTGATAATTTAGCCACCCACTCAACTCTCGATAACAGTTCAAGTTTTCTTGTTAAAACTGAGCTTCTCACAGAAGTTTTAGCCAAAAATTCTCCATTTTCGATAGTCAAAATCCCTACATTTAATGAAGTTTCAACTAAATTTTCAAGTTGATGGCTCATTCCTTGTACTCCATATGGTAATAATCTGATAATTGATATAAGTTTTTCTAATACATCATCTTTAATCACCTGTCCAGCTGTATCCACCTGTTTAGCTAAAATAAAAATATTAGGGTCTTGAGCTGAATATTCATCTTTAAAAGATTGTTCTAATTCTTGAATTGTTTTCAAAAATGCTTCTGATTGAGATTTTTGCACACTTATAGTAGCATCGCATTCTCTTGTAATAACATTATCTTTTGTACCACCATCTATAGTTGACAATTTAATATTATACTTATTATTACAAACTTCCAAAACTCTCCCCATCAATACATTAGCATTTGCTCTTTCATGATGAATTTCTCCTCCAGAATGACCCCCTACTAACCCCTGAATATGCACATGGTATGATACATTTTCTGAGCTATTATCCTCAAATTCAAGTGGTAATGATAAATAGGCTCTTGCTCCTCCTGCACAACTTACCAGAAATTCACCTTCATGAGTTGTATCAATGTTAATTAATATCTTCCCATTCAAATATTCTGGGTGCATATTATCTACTCCACCCATTCCAGTTTCTTCTTCAGTTGTCATCAAGCATTCTAAAGCTGGGTGTTCTAAAGTGTTATCAGCTAAAACCGCCATTTGATAAGCAATTGAAACACCATTATCAGCTCCTAAAGTTGTACCTTTTGCTTTAATCCAATCACCATCAATAAACAAATTAAGCCCTTGTTTTTCAAAGTCAAACTCAGTTTCTTTATCCTTTTCACAAACAATATCAAGATGTCCTTGTAAAATTACTGTTGGACAATTTTCATAACCTTTTGTTGCTGGTTTGTAGATGTAAATATTATAATTTTGATCTTGCTTTACTTCTAAACCAAGGTTTTTTGCGAAAGTTACCATATAATCACTTACTTCTTTTTCATTACCCGAGCCTCTTGGGATTGAACTTAATGTTTCAAAATAGTTGAACACCTCTTGAATTTGAACTTTATCTACAACATTTGACTTAACATCAAATTGTAAATCACTTAAAACTTTAGACATATCTATATTCCTTTCCAAAACTACATCTTATTTCTTCCAAAAAATTTCTAAACTATCTGCATGGTTTAATGGATCTGTAAATTGTGCATCTTTTCCATTTAATTTAAGTTGTATCATACCTTGTGGTGTTTTTAAATCAAAGTCAATATAATCAAACACCTTTACAAACATTACGCTACCACCATCTTTTGGGATATTAACCGATTTTCCATTTACTTTAACTGTTATAACATTGTCTAAATCTGTATTATGTTGTGATAAAATTGTTCTTTGAATAGACTGAAATCTTGGGTCATCTGGTTCTAAAATTGGTTCGTCTGGTCTTGCTAAAATTGTTTGCATATTTGGATCTTCTCCTTGTTCTAGTTCATATTTAATGTCATGTTTAGTTTGATTTAACTGGTCTGCCATCTCTTTAGCATATTGCTCTTTGGCTAGATCTTGTGCTAATTTTTCTTTTGCAAGTTGCTCTTCATATTCGCTAGCTTCTTTTTCTTTTGCAAGTTGCTCTTCATATTCGCTAGCTTCTTTTTTTCTCGCAAGTTGTTTTTGTTCCAGAAGTGCTTTCTCTTTTGCAAGTTGTGCCTCAAGTTCCCTAATTTCTTGCTCTCTTGCAAGTTGCACCTTTTGTTCCTCAACTTCTTTTTCTCTTGCAAGTTGCGCCTCAAGTTCCCTAGCCTCTTTTTCCCTTGCAAGCTCTGTTTCTTGCTCTCTTGCCAAGTCTTCTTCTGATACATTGGCAAGGTTTTGTATAGCAGTTTCTTCCTTTATAATAGGTTTTTGTGAAGTCGGAATTGAATAAACACTACTTTCTATAACTGGTAATTCAAATAAATCCTCTTCTTGACTTTCAAAAAAGCTATAAAAACTTTCTTCCTCATTAGTTTCCTCAACTTCTTCTACTAATAAATCTTCTTCAAAAGTTTCTATCACTTCTTCAACGAAATCTTCCTCCACAGACCCTTCATCAATATCTAATTCCTCATCAGAAATTTCACCTAATAAATCTTCATCATTTGACTCCCAGTATAACTTATCTTGGTCTTTCAAAATATAACTATGGTCTACAATTTCACCATTAACATACAAAGTATAATTATCATTTTTTTCAAGATATGCCTCAAGCTCTTCTAAATCAGTTGCCCCAATTTCAATAATTTCATCATTATTTTGTAACTGATAATCTTCAAAAATGCAATCTCCATTTTTAAGCCAAATTGGCAACGTAATTTGGTCATCTCCAATAAACACTGTAATTTGAGGCTCTCCATACTCTTTTAATGTAGCAGTAGCATCTTTTCCTTCTTGAGCATAGATAACTTTAATTTTATCATCAGCTTCAATTTTACTATCTATTCCAACTTCTTTTTCATTTAACAAAATTTGCCCAACTACACCTTGCCCACCTCTTACCCGACAACGCTTTTGGTCAATTTTGAAAAATAAACTTTCTCCTCTTTTTGGGAATACTTGAGTGTGTGGAATGCTAGCTTGAACTAATGCATCTAATACCGTAAGCTCTTTAGTATCAATCATTTGAACAATTTTATCTTGAACTTCAACTTCTATAAATTGAGTTTTTCTAAACTTTGCTCCAACCATACAAATTCCATATGGAGTTACCATTTGAGGACCTTCAATAATTCGGTTTTCATCAACTACATATGCAACATCTGACCCTTTTTTTAAGGCAACACGTTGCGCAATTAAATCAAGTTTTTCCGAGATTTTTTGAGTTAAGCCCAAAATTTGACTTCCTCCACCAACACAAAATACTGCATTTGGCGCACCATTGTTCAACTTTATAATCTTATCAGCAATTAAAGTTGCAAGCTCTGTAACTGATGGTTCAATAACTTTTTCAATTTCTTCTTTACTAATAACCCAAGGCATTCCAACAACATCTTCAAATTCTACTTGGTCTTGTGTTGTTGCCTCTTGCTTTATTCTATCTGCCGTATTAAAATCCACCAAATATTTGTGAACTAATGCTTCAGTAACCTCATCACCTGCAGTAGGTATCATTCCATACCCCAAAATACTTCCATCTTTTGTAATTGCAATATCTGAAGTCCCTGCCCCAACATCTACTAATGCCAGATTTAATAATCTAAGTTGTGGAGGAATTATGGCTTGAATAGCAGCAATAGGCTCTAGTGTTAAATGCGAAACTTTTAATTCCACCATATTTGTAACAGCGTACAAACTTTCCACAACACCTTTTGGTAAAAATGTAGCCAACAATTTAATACTAACTTTTGTCCCCTTGTGACCTTCTAAATTAGTCATCAAATAATCGTCCAAATAATAACTCATAACTGAATGACCTACACAAAAATAATCTTTTGAATTTACATTTTCCTCTAATTCTAAAGCTTCTTGAGCCTTTTCTACTCCATACAGTTCAATTTCTTCAATATGGGTTTTTGTAATTTGAGTTTTATCTTCATAAAGCTTTTCAACTTCAATAACTTGTGTGTTAAGCACACGACCTGCCGCTGCTATAGCTACATCTTTCAACTGACGACCAAGTTTATTTTCCAAGTCATTTTTAACAAATCTTACAGTATTTGCAACTTTTTCAATATCATGTACTTGACCGTCCATCATTGCTCTTTCTTGATGTTCACAAAATGAGCTTTCAACTACAATAAATTTTTCATCTTGTTGGTATCCTACAACACCAATAATTGACCTAGTACCTATATCTAATCCGAAAACTAAATTTTTAATATTAATCAACTCTTTCTATACGTAATTTTTACAAAATTTTATAAACTAAAATTCTTTTTCTCTTTGCTTATTTTAACATACGACAATTTATTTATCTATGGATTTTGTAGGAATTTTATTTTTTATATATAAATTTGTAATTTTGTAATCGCATCTTATCAAGAATTGACAGATTTTTATCATAATCTAACTTCAAACTACTAAATTCGCCTGTATTTATATTGGGTTATTTTGGCTTTTTTTATGCATAAAATTTATAAAAATTTTCTAAAACATATTTATAATTAAATTTGGTTTTTCATATTTTGGATAAGCCTCATAAATTTCCCTATAAAAATCATTTACCCACAAAAAAAGACTGCAATCTGTAATTTGCAATCTATATACACATATTAATTAGTATATCTTTGAATGATTTCATTCAACCCTTTATCTTGCGTTCCTTGCCCAATCGCATTAAATTTCCATTCATCATTATGTTTATAAATTTCCCCAAAAACAATAGCTGTCATATTTGAATAATCATCAGTTAAGTTGTAACGGCAAATTTCAGTATTATTTCTACCATCAACTATTCTAACAAAAGCGTTTTCAATCAATCCAAAATGTTGCTTTCTTTCTATAGCTTTGTAAATATTTACAACAAAAGTAATTGTATCATGAGTTGATGGAAGTTCTTCTAGTTTTACAATAATTTGCTCATCATCTCCATCTCCTGCTCCTGTTAAATTATCTCCTAAATGAACCACAGCATGAGTTTTATGTGCCAAATTTCCATAATAAATTACATCTTCTGTGCGAGCTAACTTTTTATTTTGTAATATTATAGCTGAGGCATCACAATCAATTGGGGCTGGCTTTGAAAAAAATCCACCTTTTCTTTTAACTTCGTCCCACCCAAGCCCAACTACCACTACCGATAAACGTTCATCTTTTTTTGCTAAACTTACTTTTTGACCTTTAACTAAACTAACCGACATTTACTTGACCTCCAGTATAAATTATTCAGTATCAATTCCAAAATGATGGCATAATGAAGCAAGTCCTCCCTGAAAACCACTTCCAATTGCATTAAATTTCCACTCTCCATTATGTCTATAAATCTCACCTACCACAAGAGCTGTTTCCACAGAAAAATCCTCACCCAAATCATATCTAATAATTTCAGTATTTGTAACTTCATCTATAATACGAATAAAAGAATTTGTTACCTGTCCAAAATTTTGTCTACGTTCAACAGCTTCATGGATTGTTACTGTAAATGCAATTTTTGAAATATTATTTGGCACTTGGTTCAAATCTATTTGAACCTGCTCATCATCTCCATCACCTTCACCAGTACGATTATCCCCTAGGTGAACTACCGAATTACTCGGGTGTGATAAATTTCCATAAAAAATAAAATCTGTATCATTTATACATTTTCCATTTTCTCCAACCATAAATACCGATGCATCTAAATCAAAATCATGACTTGATGCAAATTGATTTGTATCCCAACCTAATCCTACTAAAATTTTGATAAGATTTGGATTTCCTTTTGTTAAATCTACCTTCTGACCTTTTGCTAAATTAATTGGCATAGTTTACTCCTTTGATTTTCAAGTTTATTTTAAGTATAACATATCCCATTATTTGACACAATAACAAACATTTCTTCTCTTAATAAAATTCGCTATAAATCAAAGTTAACTTAATCTATTTGTATATTAATTTAAATTTTAACTTATAATTAAAAATCATTCTAACTATAGGACTTATTAAAATTTTCCCTTTTTTACTAAGTTATAATCAGTAATTAATAAATAATTTTATGGTAATTTTATCCATTTTTATATTGGCTCAATAAAATCTATACTCTTTTTAAATAAAATATTAGAAGTTTCTTCCTTATATAAGGGGATACTAATTAAATATAATTTTATAGATATTTTTTGCTATTTCTATCAACACAATATATTTCCTAATATCTATACCAAAGCCAAATTTCCAAATATAGTAAATTGTATAACTTTTCCACAGCAATATTCATAACATATTAACAATATTCAGTTTAATACATAAAGTTACGTTGTAGCATTTTTAACCCAAAGAACATATATTACAAGTATACAAGCAAATTTTTATTTTTTAGGAGGGTAAAATTATGAAGTGTATTTATTGTGGAAATAGTCAACAACATTGTACTTGTGGTGGTAGAAGACCTGAGAAATATTCTTATGATGATAGTTATTACTATTATCCTGTTCCAGGTCCTAGAGGCGAGCCTGGCCCTAAAGGCTGTCGTGGTGAAATGGGTCCTGCTGGTCCTAAAGGTTGCCGTGGTGAAATGGGTCCTGCTGGTCCTAAAGGTTGTCGTGGTGAAGTTGGGCCTGCTGGTCCTAAAGGCTGTCGTGGTGAAATGGGTCCTGCTGGTCCTAAAGGTTGCCATGGCGAAGTAGGTCCTGCTGGTCCTAAAGGCTGTCGTGGTGAAATTGGTCCTCAAGGTCCTCAAGGCCTCCAAGGTGAAATTGGTCCTCAAGGTCCTGCTGGTCCTAAAGGCTGTCGTGGCGAAGTTGGTCCTCAAGGTCCTATGGGTCCTGCTGGTCCTATGGGAGAAACGGGTCCTAAAGGTGCTGATGGAAAATGTGTTATGGGTATGACTGGCCCTCGTGGTCCTCAAGGCCTCCAAGGTGAAATTGGTCCTCAAGGTCCTGCTGGTCCTATGGGAGAAATGGGCCCTAAAGGCGAATGTGGTGCTAAAGGTGAATGTGGTGCTAAAGGTGAGCAAGGTTTAAGAGGTGCTAGAGGATACCAAGGTGTTCAAGGTGAGCAAGGTATTCAGGGTAAACAAGGTGAAGTTGGTCCTATGGGTCCTCAAGGTGAAGTTGGTCCAATCGGTCCAGTTGGTCCTATGGGAGAAATGGGTCCTGCTGGTCCTAAAGGTGATGCTGGAGTTCGTGGTATGGTTGGTCCTATGGGTCCTCGTGGTCCTCGTGGCTGCCCTGGTGAACAAGGACCTCAAGGTGAACCTGGTCCTCAAGGTGAAATGGGTCCTCGTGGTCCTATAGGTCCTCATGGTCCAAAAGGTTGCCCTGGTGAACCTGGTCCTCAAGGTGAAATGGGTCCTGCTGGTCCAATTGGTCCTCGTGGTCCTCGTGGTCCTGCTGGTCCTAAAGGCTGCCCTGGTGAACCTGGTTCTCAAGGTGAAATGGGTCCTGCTGGTCCTCAAGGTGAGCAAGGTCTTCAAGGTGAAGCTGGCCCTCAAGGTGAACAAGGTATCCAAGGTGAAGTTGGTCCTCAAGGCGAACAAGGTATCCAAGGTGAAATGGGTATCCAAGGTATTGCTGGCCCTCGTGGTCCTGTAGGTCCTCGTGGTCCTCAAGGTCTTGCTGTAAAACACAACATCCTTATTATGACATAATTCATCTGTTTTTATATAGTCTACGAAGTAACAGAATGTATGTCATGCAATGTATTTAAATCTGTAATAACTGATTTCTACTTGCAAGTAGGCAAAGTACTTAAGAGATAATTTGACATGCATACTGCCCTGATGTAGCACTGCAAAAAAATTGTTTGCATCTTAATATTTGTGTTTTACCAAATTACATATTTGGAATTGAATGCATCCCCAATTAATATAATGTCACTCTCTTTTTATCTCCACTTTGTTCTCTACCAGCCCATAGAAAATTATTTATTCTTGAGCT